>Ga0315322_10000542_pt1 | contig 28475 bp, 28 predicted proteins | sample M110021515metaG_FD_203461 | JGI IMG/M metagenome (GOLD analysis project Ga0315322, IMG submission 203461) | Ammonia-oxidizing marine archaeal communities from Monterey Bay, California, United States - M1 100m 21515 | ecosystem: Environmental > Aquatic > Marine > Intertidal zone | place: USA...
AGACTGTCGACACTGCGCAGCTCTTGAAGAGAGAGCCCACCTATCCCGACGGCGAGCGGACGGGTGTGCATCGCGACCTCTGCGCCTTCGATCACCTCGGTGGAGAAACGCAGCATACTGCCGCCAGCCACCTCAAGTGGCTCCCCATCAACCTCAATCGCTTGCCATTCGGCCTGTAAGGCGCCGCCGTGGTCGGCTTGTAGAATTGTGCTAAACAGGCGCGTGTGGATGTCGCCCTGAACAAGGTCGATGGCGCACTCGATCGAAATCCTGCCGCGCAACTTTGCAGATTTCACATCATCCGCATCGAGAGCGAAGCCTCCGTGCACCAGGAACCTATCGCCCGCTGGAACCGAGATGTCCACCATTGCTGGCGCCGGCATCATCAGTGCAGGCAGCTCCCGCGCGCCATTCAAGATAGCGGCATTAAAGCTGCCTTTTGCAAGCCGCAGGTATTTTACGGAAACCGGTCGCTCTGCACTCTCGATGACAACGGTGCGCGCCTGTTCATCAAAAAGAAGCTCGACCGCGCTTTCGCGAATCACTCTCGACTCGCGAGCGCCCTTATCGCCGCTACATGCGCCGCACACGAATGCCGTCAAGAGTACGCCGCATAGGGGGGCCGCGATCGAAGACAACGAGCGGCCGTGAAGAGCAATGAAGGACATGACCTGCACAGGCTACGTCCAAAGCCCATGGCTGTCGACGACGGGGTTGGGGAAGCTGCCCACAGATATAGCGCACCTGAACGGGGGTGGGTGGCTTCCGGTTCCACCCTAAACCCTTATTGCTTATCCGTTTACAGGATGCCGCCGACCGTGCGTCCGCGGTCTTGGAGAGAGTGAGGGGCAGCCTCTCCTGCACAGCTCGACCGGCTCCAAATGCTCGGGCTCGTATACCGTCGGATAGGGCCGCCTCTCCCCTTTCATGGACGTGACCGCGAACGCGCGCCGATCTTTCCCTATTTCTCCTGCTTCGGATCGACTTGAAAACAGCGCACCGAACTCGATCTCGGCCCTATGCCGTGTACCGTATCGGCATGCAGTTAGAGAACTTCCATTGCCACGTTTACTTCGAGGCTAGCGAGCAGCAGCGGGCGCATGCGGTGCTCGCCCATATCAAAGCGACCTTTGGATTCGAGCCCGGGAGATTCCACACGGGTCCCGTGGGGCCGCACGTGGGCGGAAGTTGTCAGGTGCGTTTCTCAGCGGCTGATTTTGGAAAGTTCGTGCCCTGGCTAATGGAGCACCGGGACGGGCTGACGTGCTTCATTCACGGCTTGACCGGCGACGACATCGTCGACCACACGGCGCATGTCCTGTGGTTGGGTAAGGAGTGGGAGCTGAACCTCAGCGGCCTGCAATCCTAGTCCCAATAGATACCGGGGATGTATGTCGAGAAGAACCAGCAGTGGCCCTCGAGATCTCGAGCCCCGTATCCGCGAGCTCCAAATTCGGCGTCCTCTAGGGGCTGCACAATCTCGGCCCCCTCGCGGACTGCGTGCGCGTGATGCGCATCGGGATCGAGGATGTGCAGGCTCAGCACTTGGTGAACACCGTCGAGTTCCTGCGGACTGATGCGGCGCGCTTCGGGCCGCGGCGAGCTGATCATGACAACTACGTCACCCATGCTCAACTCGGAGTGCATCACGCCGCCGTCTTCATTCGGAACGACAAGGCGCTTGGCAAACCCGAACACCCGGCAGAGCCACTCAATCGCAACATGGGGGTCGTTGTAGGTGAGGCTGGGATAGATGGAGCCTTTCGGGACGCTCTTCATGGGCAGTTTTTGTCGACGACCCACCAGGGGTTCCCTTCGGGGTCGGCGAATCCACCGAACCAAAAGTCATCCTGTTTGTTGTACGAGGCTGGCATGTTGGCCACGCCGCCAGAACCCGCCACGTGCTCAAGAAAGGTGCGTACGTCCTCGGCTTCGATCTGCAAAAGCACCGTTGCGTTCGCGCGGTTCCCCGGTTCGACCCCCATCTCTTTCGCCGACCCGATTCCGATGCGGATCCCCGAATCGGTGGCGAGATTTGCGAAGTGGAAGCCGTCCTCAAAAATGCTCGTGACCTTGAATCCAAGCGCTTCGCGGTACCACGCCACAAGGGTTTCAAAATTCTCGGCGAGCAAAATAGACTCCCGCGGTTTGATACTCTGCATTTCCATTTAATGCTCCAGGAGATCGCTGATCGGATCTAGGTAAAGGCTAGGAAGTCCCTCTTCGATTGCCTCGCGCATCTGCTTGCTCGCTTCCGGGTTTGCCGAAGCAAGCTTTGACATCGCCAGCCACACCTCGCGGTTCGGCCACTGCGCGTAGGCAACAAAAGTACCGTCATCGGCTTGGTGCAGTCTTGAACCAAGGCCCCCCCGATCGGCCTTGATCGATTGGGTCACCGCGGACCAGGCACGCTGAAACTGCTCGCGCTTCTCAGGGTGGACACGCCACCGGTAGATCGCCACGAATCCCACTTCGGCTGATTTACTCATGGTTACGTTCTAACGGCTCTCGCCGTGCAACTCCACCACAGATCTGTCGTACCCCTCACTCCCACCTCCTCGAGCTCTCCTTGGCAATCGCGTATGCTAGTGGCTCCCTTCCCTATTACGATTCTGCCGACCGCAATGAGCTCCACATCTACCAACGCCAACCCCCAAGCTGATCAGATGACGGACGAGTCCATGGTCCGCTGCCTTGCAGCCCAAGCGACCGCGGTCTGGCCGCAAGAGTCCCTGTTGCTCGACACCTATGTGCTGCCAGCGAACTGCACGATGCTCGACATCGCGTGTGGCACGGGCGAGATCAGCGAACGACTAGCCAGGCACTTTCCATCCGCCCATGTCACCGGTTTTGATTTGGTCGACGAGCACGTCAAGCGCGCAATAAGTCGCTGTGCCGACATCGCGGAGCGCACGCATTTCGAGGTCGGTGATGCGTTCGCACTTCCGCTAGAGGACAACAGCTTTGACTTCGTCACCTGCCGCCATTTTTTACAGGCCATTCCTGCCCCGGAGAAGGTGTTGATCGAAGCGCTTCGGGTCGCCAAGCCGGGCGCACGTATTCACGTTGTGGCCGAGGACTACACGATGATGCACTTTCACCCAACCGGCGATTTGGACTGCGACGAGTTCTGGCGATACGGGCCGACCGCTTTTGCCGAAGCGACTGGAACCGACCTCAAAAGTGGCCGTAAGATTTTCACGATGCTGCGAGAGCTTGGCGTCAAAGAGGTGCGCGTCGAGTACATCGTCATTGACACGCAGCGCGTTCCTCGCGAGACTTTCGCGGCGATCTGGACAGCATGGCGCGACGGCTACAGTGAAGTGATCGCGACAAAAACCAAGTTCACTGCGGACGAAGCGCGCGCGTACTTCAGCGCCATGATCAGCGCCATCGAAGACCCAAACGGCTATGGCGTCTGGCAGCTACCCGTCATCTCTGGGATCGTCTAAGCCTGGGGATGTCGCGCCGTCCGGCGACTCCTCGAGCTCGTCTATGCTTCCGACCTCGGCCCGCGCCGAGCGCAGAACATCAACGTCCAGTTTGTCATCCTGCTCGCCGTCGTAGGAGTCCAACTTGGTCATCGCCTGTTGAATATCTTCGCGGCTAATGACGCCCTTGACATCCATCTGCTGCAGAAGCGCGCCGAGAACCAGCGAAAGATATCCGATGTCATCTTCGAGCTGCCCGATACGCGTGGCTGTTCGACTTCGAGCGCGACGGTCGCTCCTGCCCTTTCGCTTGCTTCGACTCTCTAAATCCCGGATCTTCCGGGACTGAGCCCAGTTGCTGTAGTCAAAATCGAACATGTCTAGTCCTTGAAGGGGGGGTCGAGGGGGGCAGCGATACATGACAGAGTCATTAGGTGACTCTACGCAAAACCCCAAGCCTTCATTCAAGCTCTAGCTCGAATTTCGACCCGGCCGATACGGACCCCACTTGCGGACACCGGGAAGTGAGTGATAGAGCACGCGGTGATAAATCCAGCGTGGCAGAATCCTTCGCAGAATCGTGAATGCGTGCGCGTCGACTGTCGCCTGTACGCGCAGTGGTGGGTCGTTTCGGCGCATCGTCTTTAGAATCTTCTTCGCGACGCGCTCGTGAGTCGCGAACGACAAGCCCATCATGCGCGCGATGAATGGCCCCATATTCGCATAGTGCTCGTGGTACGGATCGGCGTCCTCGATGATCGACGCGTTGCTGTCCGGCGTCCACTTCGTGTTCATAAATGAGCCGGAGTGGATAAACCCAGGCTCGATCAGAGATACTCGAATGGCCCACGGGCGCACCTCGTACCAAAGGCTCTCGGTCGCTGCCTCGACGGCAAATTTCGACGCGCTGTAGATCGCCATTGTGGGCATCGCCATCATGCCACCCACACTCGACACGGTGATGATCCGGCCGTATCGCTGATGCCGCATGTAGGGCAAGACGAGGCGCACCAACTCCATCGGTGAGCGAAAGTTGATGTCGAGCTGCTCCAGCCGATCCTCTTCGTGCGCATGCTCGACAACCGAGCGATAAGCGATCCCTGCATTATTGATGAGAACGTCTACGCCGCCCCAATGCTCGGCAACTTTCGCGACGACGACTTCTCGGGCACGCATTCCCCGCACATCCAGAGGCAGGATCATCACACGTTCAGATTCCTCGATACCCTCGTCTTCAAACCGAGGCAACGAGGTCTCCCTCGCCGTCAAAACGAGGCGGTACTCCGTATTCTCCAAAAGTAAGCGCGAAAGCGCTAACCCCAATCCCGTGCTTGCCCCAGTGATAAGGACAACGTCATCCTTCGCCATGTCTCCAGCCTAGGGCGTCGCCTGGCTTCACGCGAGAGAGTTCGGACGTGCGATTTCGCATTCCCCCCGCTCGCCCATCCCTAAGTGAAATCCGGACATGCCGAATTTAGTAAATCGATGCGAAAACGGCCTCTATTCGCAAATCCACCCTGGCCCTTGCTCCGCCTCTCAGCACTCACTAGCTAGATCACAATCCTCTTGGGGAGGGATTCGGCCAAAGCAGAGGGCGCTCAGGCGTCGTCGAAATAGTCGCGCCCCTGCAGGGCGTCGGGCATGCACTCCATCTCATCGGCAGCACTGGGATCATCATGCGCATACCGATAGCCTTTTCCGTAGCCGGCCTCTTTCATCAGCATCGTTGACGCGTTCCGCAAGTGCATCGGCACAGGCGCTGCACCCGCCTCCTTGATGTCCGCGCGGGCCTTGTCATAGGCCTTGTACGCGCTATTGTCTTTGGGCGCTTTTGCCATGTACGCGACGGCTTGGATCAGCGCCAGCTCGCCCTCCGGACTGCCCAGGCGGTGATAGGTCTCGTCCGCATCCAAGCAAACACGAAGCGCGCCCGTATCCGCCAGGCCGACATCCTCGACCGCGATTCGAATCAAGCGCCGTGCGAGATAGCGTCGATCCTCGCCAGATTCGAGCATTCGCGTCAACCAATACACCGATGCCGTCGCGTCCGAGTTGCGCACGCTCTTGTGTAGCGCAGAGATCAGGTTGAAGTGCTCCTCGCCGCCCTTGTCGTAGTGTAGCTGCCGCTTCTGTACGGCCTCCATCAACAGTGTCGGCGTCAACTCCGGCTTATCTCCGTCATCCACGCTCCGCGATTGCGAGGTCACCATCCCCGCCGCCGTTTCCAACAACGTCAAAGCGCGGCGCGCATCCCCATCGGACGCGCGCGCAATCGCCTCCAGGGCGCGGTCTTTCGCAACCATCACGCCGCCAAGCCCGCGCTCTCCGTCCGCTAACGCGCGCCGCAAAATGGAAACGACATTCTCGATCCGCAGAGGCTCCAATACAAGGACACGCGATCGCGAGAGCAGCGCCGAGATCACCTCGAAGCTAGGGTTCTCCGTTGTCGCGCCGATCAACAGAATGTCGCCGCGCTCGACATACGGCAAAAACGCATCCTGCTGTGCCTTGTTGAAGCGGTGAATCTCGTCGATGAAAACCAGTGTGCGCCTGCCCGAACGCTTGCGCTCGGACTCGCTCTCCGCCATCACCGCACGAATCTCTTTGATTCCTGAGAGCACGGCCGAGAAAGGCACAAAGTGCATCTCACTAGCGCGCGCAACCAGTCGCGCGACCGTTGTTTTTCCGGTGCCGGGCGGGCCCCAAAAAATCATGCTTTGCTTCGCGCCGGTGTCCAAAATCGAGCGCAGGATCTTGCCCTCGCCAACTAGGTGCTCTTGGCCGCAGTACTCTTCGAGAGAGCGCGGGCGCATACGCTCCGCAAGTGGAGCATCCGCCGGTGCGGCCTCGTCAAACCACGCCGTACTTACCTTTTTCGGATCGACGCCGAACAAGCTCTCATTCATCGCCCGGCTCCGCGCGACCCGCCGCGAACAGCAGGATTGAGCTCGCTACAGTTACGTTTAGGGACTCGGTTGCGCCCGCCATTGGGATCGTAACCGCTTCGAAGCCAGCTTCGATCTCACCGACATTACCGACCTCGCCGCCGACCCAGAGAGCGACTGCGCCAGACCAGTCAAAGGCCCGAAAGTTCGCGCCATCACGTGTAGCACCGCGCACGATGCGGACGTTTGCCGAGGCAAGCCCCGCTGCCAGCGCACCCGCCGATTCGGCTGAAAACATGGGCAGCCGCAGCACGCTCCCCATGGACCCGCGCAGCGCGCGTGGATTCCACGGGCTGACGCCCGCACCTTCGACGAAGATCATCGCGGCCGCGCCGGCGGCCTCGGCACTGCGCACCAGCGCGCCCAAGTTGACCGGGTCACTCACACCGCAAACGACGAGCAGCAGCGCGCTTGGCACTTCCGCCAAGAGTGGTCCTAGCCTGTCGATCCCAATGCTCTCGGGTGCCGCCGCAAGCGCTAACACTCCACGCGAGCTCTTCAGCTTCCCGATGCGGCCCAGTAGCTCGGCGGCCATCAGCAGGGGCGCTAAGCCGGCCTCTAACAGCTCCTCCGCCAAGTCCAATCGGTCGTCGGAGATCAGTAGGAGTTCGCACGCCAAACCCGCCGCGAGTGCATCGCGCACCAAGCGCTCCCCCTCTAATAGCATCACGTTTGGCTCCTTGCCAGCGGCGACAGATCGCACGCGTTTGACGTTAATGTTCGAGGCAGAAGTGATGGGCTCGGGAAGTGAAGGACACATGGTCTGATTGTACTCGCACTAGAGCGCGTACAATCCCCCCATGTCCGATGACTCGAAAACACCCCCCGCAAAGAGCCGCCAAGTAGTCGGGCGCGTCATGCGCCAAGACGCGAAGGTCTGCCATGTCGAGGTCGATGGCGAGGTCCGCCTGTGTGCTATCCGCGGCCGCCTGTTTGAAAATCTCGGTGACCGCAAAGGCCCGATCGCCGTGGGCGACACCGTCGCCGTAGACCCAACGGGCGACCCACAAAGCATCGAATCTGTTGCCCCGCGCAAGAACTATCTGTCGCGCATCGCATCCTCCCACGATCCGCGCGAGCAAGTGCTCCTGTCGAACGTTGACCGCATGTACGTGATCGCTTCGATCGCAAAACCCGGCTTCTCGAGTAACCGCACCGATCGAATCCTGGCCGCGTGCCTGCAGCGCAACATTCCTGCGACCTTGATCTTCAACAAGGTCGACATCGACAAGAAGGGAGTGCTCGACGATCTGCGCAACACCTATGCACTTGCCGGCGTGCCGATCCTCGAAACTTGCGCGATCGATGGCTACGACGGGCCGGGAATGGAGTCCCTCCGCAACTCACTCGAAAACAAGGTCTCCGCCTTCTACGGAGCGTCCGGTGTTGGCAAGTCCACCCTGCTCAACGCGATTGATCCCAGCCTTAAAATCAAGGTCGGCAAGATCAGTAAGTATTGGACGGCGGGCAAGCACACGACGACTTATAGCCAAATGCATAAGTTGCCGATCGGTGAGAACAGCTGGGTGATCGACACGCCCGGCATCCGAGTCTTCCGTCCATTTGGACTGAAGCGCGAGACGCTGCGCGATCTGTTCCCCGACTTCGCCGAGTTCCAAAAGAAGTGCCACTTCCCCAACTGCACGCACGACCACGAGCCCGATTGCAAAGTCTTCGAGGGACTCGAGGCGGGCAAGATCGCCCCCACACGCTACGGAAGCTATGTCGAGATGCTGGACGAAATCGGCGGGACTCAGGGACACGGGGACGAGGAGGATTAGTCGCTTGAAATCCCCGTCTTTTCTTTAGGCTAAGGCAATGAACACCTCTCCCGACATCTCCACAGAACTCCCCTTCATCAATTCGCCCTATAACCTGCTTGTTGCCGCTCTTCTTGTCGTGGTGATCGCCGTTTTCGTGATCGTCGCGGCGAAGAAGCGGAAGTGACCCTTGCCGTCGAGGCCTCTGGAGATTTCCCTTCGCAAGCCCTCCCGCGCAGACTCGCTCGGCTTGGCGTCGCGCACTTGTGCTTTGGCTGGGTGGCCACTTTAATCGCGCCTGTTTGGGTGCTGCTTCTCGCACCGCTGCTCTTCGGTGTTCCCCACATTCTGAACGATTTCCGGCTGCTTGTCCTGCGGCCACCCGCCCCTGTTACACGGCGCCTGCTGATCGCGATCGTCGGCCCGCTCGCCGCCCTAACGCTGCTTCGTGGCGCGCTGCTTCTGGGTTCGCCTCGCTTCCCAACGCTCGAAGTGGCACTTGGCTTTATCGCTGTCCTTAGCGCCGCCTGGGTGGCATCAAAAGAGCGCGCGCGATTGCGGCCGTGGCTACTTAGCGCGATCGTGCTGCTCGGGGTCACCTGCGCATTGCGTCCTAATATGACCGCGCTTGTTCTTGGCCACGGCCACAATCTGGTCGCCATCGGACTGTGGCTCGCGTTCATGCATAGGGCGCGCGTCTCACGCCCTATGCAAGCGGCCCTTGGCTTGCTGTTTGTCACGCTTAGCGCCGGCCTGCTCTTGGGGCTGGTCCCCATTGCAAGCGGCGCATCCGTCGCCGGGCTTAGCTTCGAAGGCCTACGGGACTCGTTGGCGCCGGGCTTGGCTCCAGCCGCTGCCGACCGGGTCGTCATGAGCTTCGCCTTTGCCCAACTCATGCACTACTCGATCTGGGTCTTCCTCTTGCCCGCATGCGCAGGTGCGATGCAGGAACGGCGAAGTCTCGGCCAAGTCGCACACGACCTATCCAGCGAGCTGGGCAGGGTCGGTATCGCCGCCGGCCTACTTCTGCTGATCGCTTTGCCCACGCTTGGCCTGTTCGATGCGACGGGCGCGCGGTCCGCCTATCTCTCGATCGTCCTCTTTCACGGCTGGCTCGAGATCGCGCTGATCGTCTACTGGGTCGCGAGCAAGCAGGGTACCCATGACAGCTTGGCTTAGCGCGTTCCTATTCACAATCGCGTTCGAGATGCCCATCTTCGCATGGGGTATGCGCCGCGCTTTTCCGGACGGGCGAGCCCAAGTCGCGATCGCAGTCGGTGCGAGTTTGATCACGCATCCGGTCCTTTGGATTGCCATAAGCTCAGCCGACATCGATGGCGCGCACCTGCTTCTATCCGAGGTCATCGTCGCCATCGTCGAAGCCATCTACTTGCTATCGATATGGAAATGGCGAGGCGCTGGCAAGCCAAGTGCCTCACGCTGCCTTCTCGTCGCACTGCTGGCCAACGCGCTCTCGTTCGGCCTAGGCCTTCTGCTCTCTACTTGTTGAAGTCGTAGATGTATGCAAGCCGCTCGCGGTTCATGATCGCGTACTCCAGATTCGACAGGAGCTTGAGATCGTCGTCGCCGTCCCACTCCAAGCCTCGTAACGTTGGGTTGCGCATCACAAAGAAGCGCCCGCGACGATGGTCGGTAACCTCGTAGCTGTCGGGACGGATCTCGCCGGCGACTTCTAGATTCAGCGCGCCGGTGTAGAAGATGCGCACCCGGTTGTTCCACTCTCCACCCTGTGAGATCTGGGCCATCGATGCGTCGTTCGAGTTGTCGAGGAACTCGTGCGCCAGAATCACCTCGTCCAAATTGATATGCAAGAGAGGAGTCTGGATGCGATCGCGCGACTTCAAGTCCACTAGCGTTGCGTCCTCGATCTTCAAGAAGCGCTTGCGATGCCCATCGAGTAGCTGACTCAAGCGTGTGTACTTATTCTGCACCGTCCCCTTGATTAGGAAGTGGTCAGTCAGAAATACGTCGGAGACAAGTGTCAGCATTGCGTGGGCGGCAAAGGAATTGGACGGGCGGTTAGCCTCAGGGTAGGCCTTAGCTCGCCAATCAGATGCAGGGAACCTGTAATTAGAATCCACGTCGCACCCGAGCCACCGGTTGCGTTTTGCTCTTGGGCCAGCTCGAGTGCGCGGGAAAGTGCACTCTGTGGGGTGGTTGCCATTTCGGCCGCCACCTCGATCCGCTTGGCGTTTTCAACCAGCTCTCCGGGGAGAGCAGCGGGTCGGTGTCCAACAGAAGTGCAAACAACTCTATCGGCGCGGGAACCGAGGACCTTGAGGATGCCTTGCTGATCCTTGTCGGCACCCAGGCTAAGAATCACGACCGGCTTCGCTCCCAATCCCCTACGCGATTGGATGTCGACCAGTACCGCCTCCAGGCTTGCCGGAACGTGAGCGCCGTCGAGCACCACCAACCCCGCCGCGTGTTCGAAGGCCTCTAGCCGGCCGGGCAGGCGCGCCTCTTGACAGACCTGCTCCGCTAAAAGCGAGGCATCAATAGCGCTCGTGGCTACACGCCCCGGCTCGTCCCCGCAGCCCCAGCCACGTCGACCGAGTTCGTCTAGCACGAGCCCGGCCAAGTCCCGATTGCGCCGGTCGATCGACTGCGGCAACGCGGCTACCCCCAGCGCCCAATCGGGTCGGAGCGCCCTCGTCTCCATCATCGCCACGTGCTTGTCGATAACGACGCCCGCCTCGTCCGGCGACGGCGGCACACCGGTTACAAACGCCGCCGATTGGCCCAGGATCGACACCTTTTCGAATGCGATCTCACCCAAGGTCTCTCCCAAGATGTCCGTGTGCTCGAGCTCGATATTCGTGACGACGCACACGTCCCCGACAATGACGTTGGTTGAATCAAGCCGCCCGCCCAGGCCGCATTCGATCACGGCGAAGCCCAGATCCTCGTCGCGAAATACCAGCAGCGCCGCCGCAGTGAGCACGTCGAACCAGGTCGCATCCTTCCCACCACTGCCGTCCTTTATCGCGACCTCCCGAGCGTCTAGCGCCGCTTCCAGCGCACCTGCGAGCGACTCATCGGCAACCTCGACGCCGTCAATCAAGACGCGTTCTGTCAAGCGCTCGACGTGCGGCGAGGCGAACCGTCCCACCCGCAAACCCGCTGCCTTTAAACCCGCGGCAACAAGCGAAGAGACCGACCCCTTGCCCTTGCTTCCCGCGACGTGCACGCAGCAAAGCGTCATTTCGGGACGCCCGAGTAAGCTCAATAAATCCGTGATGGGCTCCAAGTCGACACGCATGCCCTGGCTTGTCTCGCCGGGGGCTCGGTCACGCTTCTCCCAATCGATCAAGGCCTCAAGCCTTGTCATAACGGCTTCCAGCGGTGCCGGAGGGTCTGAAAACGTTTTCATAGCTAGACATCTTAACTCGAAACGCATTCCGGCTTATGCCCGGACCGGTGTCATCCGATAACCCATTAGAGAGGGGGCCCAAGAATGTCCTCTAAACAGTACTTCACCGCTTTCCCGCTCCCCGTCGGATTCTTTCCACCAGACCAATCCACATGCACGTTCTTCACCGCGTTCGCGTCTTTGTCTACCACATGCACCAGGGAATTCCGAGCTACCTGCTCTTGCACTCCGCTCAAGGCCTTGAAGGTCTATGGCGCCCCGTGAATGGCAACATCGACTTCAGTGAGCAGTTCGAAACAGCAGTGCGTCGCGAGGTCCTGGACGATACGGGGCTAACAAGCGGTGGCGCGCTCGACGACCTAGAGCTACCGCTTCGGCAGGCATTCGGGGACGAGGAAGTTGTGCACTGGAACTACGGCTTTAGGGTCGACTCCATCCCAGAAGAGATGCACCTCGCCCCACGCTTCGACAGCCACCGCTGGGCGCTTTACGGCGACGCGTTCCCGCAGTTTGGACTAGAGGGAGACCGAACCGCCGTTACCCGACTCCACACGCTGCTATACGCGGCGTAAGCTCAACGCCGCATGGGCTCGGGCAGATTTTGCACAGGGAGGTCTACGCGGGCAGAAACCCAAGACGCGGGAACGACTTCCCAAACAGCGCCTTGGACTTGACCCCGAACAGCGACTGCGACACCTCCCCGTAGACACGGCGGAAGTCTGTCGTGTGCACTAAGTCGCCCTTGTCGAGCTCCGTCAGCGAGGGATGCTTGCCGTACAGGCCGCCGCGCACGCCCTTGCCCATGACGAACATCGGACCGGCGACGCCGTGATCCGTCCCCTTCGATCCGTTCTCTGCCAATCGGCGGCCGAACTCACTGAACGCCATTAGCGTGACTTCGTCGCCGCGCGGTGTGCCTTTCAAGTTGGCGTGGAACGCGCTGAGCGCCTCGTCCAGTTCCTGCATCAAGCCGTTGTGGCGAACAACTTGCCGGTTGTGTGTATCGAAGCCTTTAAGCTCGACCGAGAGGATGCGCGATCCTATACCGCCCTGGATCAAGGCGGCCGCTGTGCCCAGCGCCAAGCCTATTCCCGAGTCCGGATATGCGACACGCGGACGATAGCCTAGCGCGGCCTTTCGGATTGCGGACGAAGAGCCGCGCGCTGCGGAATACGCGCTGCGAAGCGCATCCAAGGTACTCCCTGAATCAGTGCTCCCGGGCGCCGATTTGCCCTCTTCATATGCCTTCATATTGCCCTCGGTACCAACCCAGCGATAGCCCTCTGCAAATGCAAATGAAGCGGCGGGGTGCACGCCGGATTCGAGTGCATACGGAGTCGTGCCACCGACGTGAATAACGCGGTTCGGATCTGCCTCTTGCTCCCACACAGCTTCGGACATACGGCCGATCCAGCCATCCCCAGATGCTCGGCCACGCGTGTCGCCAGCGTGCCAGATTTCCATGGACTTGAAGTGCGACCGGTTTGGCTCCGGATAGCCGCAGCCTTCGATAATCGCGACTTCGCCAGCATCGTAGCGCGCTCGAAGCGCACCCAATTTCTTATTCAATCCGCGATACTCATCGATCGCTAAAACGTCCGATTTTTTATGAGCGACCGTCTTTCGGGAAGAGTGGTAGGCGTCGTCCCCAAACGGAACAACCATCGAAAGGCCATCGTTGCCGCCGGTCATTTGTAAAAGGACAAGTGTCCCTATTCCCTCAGTCGGGGAGAGCCCCGGCGAAAGTGAGAGGCTAGCGCCAAGGCCTCGGCGCGATGTAAAGCTCAGTGCGCCTAGTGCGCCAATGCCCCGTAAAAGTGTGCGTCGATCCAGGGATTCTGATGTTGATGTATTCATAGTTATTGGGTGTCCTTCTCTGCGATTCCCTAATTCAGTTGGGCTTCTGGAAGACTCAGGATGAGGTGCGCCATCGATGCCAGGACGTCCTGCGCTTGACGACGATCCCGCATCGGACCGCGCTGCCCTTCCAGGCCCGCGCCCTCGCGCTTTTGGACATATTGCGACACCAGCCAAGTACGTGTGTCCTCGCCAACTTCCACGGCAAGCAGAAGCTCGGTCAAGTAGTCGACGACTTCGGAGTCGGTGCGCGCGCCAGCGCGTGCAGTGCCGCTCGCAAGCTGCAGTATCGGGTGCCAATCCCGTTTGAGCTCCTTCAAGCCCTTTAGGTCGCCTAGAGTCGCACGATTCTTTTTCGCCTTGGGCTCTCCCATCATCTCGCCCATATCCGAACCTTCTTCCATCTCATAATCCGAAGTGTCCCCAGAGAGAACTTCATCGGCATCGACTTGGCCAACAAGAAGGCCAGCCAAATTACCGCGCTGCATCAAGCTTGCAGTCGTAATCCAAGCCATACCTCCATCCCAGCCCTTTACGCTGGGCGGGTGGAAGAGGCGCTGCCCCAGCAGCCGACTTCCAACCAAGAGCCACGCTTTCGGTGGCAGTAGATCCAACCGGCGTGAACTCCCCACGAGATAGTCCACTGGGCCCATCACGCGAGTTCCAACAACCTCGTCGCGGTAAAACGCCGGGTCCTGAAACAGCCCGCGCAGCAAGGTTTCGATATCGTAGTCGGCCTTGAAGAACATGTCGCCGTACTGAGCCCTACGCTCCGGGTCGGGCGCAACCCCTTCTAAGTAGGTGAGGAGTCGTCCCGCGATGTAGTCTGCACAGCCAGGCTGCTGCAGCAAAATATCCAACACGTCTTCGCCATTCAGCTTCCCCTCTACCCCCATGAATGTCTTCTTGCCGCCATCGTGCTGGCGCTTGTTGAAAGTGAACTCCGAGCCCTTACTTCGCCAACCAGTGAAAGCGCGTGCCGCCTCCTTGATGTCGCTCTCTGTATAGTTGCCCTCGCCAAGCGTAAACAGCTCCATAACCTCGCGTGCAAAGTTCTCGTTCGGCGCACTCTTTTTATTCTCGTCATTGTCCAGGTACTCGAGCATCGCGGGATCTCTCGCGACCAACCTCAACATCGCGCCGTAGTCACCAAGCGCTCCATGACGCAGCAGTTGGTTTTGCCTAATCATTTGGTATGAGCTTTTTACGTCCTGCATCGAGCTAGTGAACAGGCCGTGCCAGAAGAGCGTCATACGATCACGCAGCGGGTCCTGTCCCGAAATCATCGTGTCGAACCACCACAAGGTGTAGTCCTCCAGCTGTCTACGGTCGGCTTTGCGCTGGTCCTTGTCCGCGCTCTTAGCGGCCCCCAACAGCTCTTCGCTTGCCATTTTTTTGCCACCGGCCTCTTCTACCTTCAAGCCCTCTTCCGTCATCACTCCGTCTTTGCGTACACGGCGCTTGGCGGGGGACAGCGGAACCTGGGCGGGCACCGGTAAGAAGAGGCTGTCAAGAAATGCGTCAAACCCCATCTCTACAGCCGCGTCAATCTCGTCGGGCTGTGCCCCAAATCCAGCGCGATTGATAAGGTGCTCCGCGGTGTCCGCGTTCCACTCAAACCCGTTGCTATTTGGAGTCTCTTGGGCGCTGGCAACGCCAATCAAAAGGGCAGTGCAGAAAGGAAGGGCAAAATTCAACATGGGCAGACCTGAAAAGGAAAAGTATGAGTTCCCGCACAAACGAGCACTGGAGCATCTAGCATCCACGAACAGCGGCGACTTGTCTAGGTTCTGCCCAACCTGAACTCTTTCCAATGCGCAAAGCCCGTGTACTAGGCATCCTCTCGCTACACTTCGCCTATGAGACCCGCCCCCCGCGACCTTACCTCCTTCCTCGACATTCTTCGTCGCGAGGGCGACCTAGTTGAAATCGACGCCCCCGTTAGCCGCAACCTAGAAGCTGCCGAGGTCCATCGCCGCGTGATTGCGGCCAATGGCCCCGCACTACTCTTTACGAATGTAGAGGGTTGCGACTTTCCGCTCGCCACCAACCTGTTTGGAACAAAGAGGCGCGTTCAACTCGCCTTCGGCGGGGAACCGGGCGAGGTCATCGCCGCGGCCGCGCGACTACCGGAAGAGTTGATGCCCCCAACGCCCGCGAAGCTTTGGCAGAACCGAAAGTTGTTTACGCGCCTGGCGAAAGTCGGACTCAAGCGCAAAGGAAACGGCCCCGAGCGCATCGCTAGTCCTCCCAAGCTCACGCGTCTTCCCGCCCTGCGGACTTGGAAACGTGACGGCGGCCCCTTCCTCACGCTCCCGCTCGTTTACACCGAACACCCCGAAACCGGCGGCCATAACCTTGGCATGTACCGCGTTCAGATCTACGACGATTGCACGACCGGCTTGCATATGCAGATCGGCAAAGGGGGCGGCTTCCACTTGGCCGAGGCGAGCCGCATGAATCAGCCGTTGCCCGTCAACATTCATCTCGGTGGTCCCCCCGCCGCGATTCTTAGCGCAATCGCACCGCTGCCCGAAAACGTGCCCGAACTACTCCTGGCAAGTCTTGCGCTTGGCACCAAATTACGCATGTCCGAAAGCGGCGCGGGCCCCCTTCCCGTCATCGCCGATTCCGAGTTTACCCTGGTCGGCGAAGTACGTCCGGGCGAAATGCACCCAGAGGGCCCGTTTGGCGACCACTACGGATACTACTCGGAAACGCACCCCTACCCTGTTTTTCGCTGTAATGCGCTCCTGTACAAGAAGGACGCAATCTTCCCCGCTACCGTTGTCGGCAAGCCGCGCCAAGAGGATTTCTTCCTTGGCGACTACCTGCAAGACTTACTGTCGCCGCTATTCCCCACCGTCATGCCGGGCGTGCGCGATCTGTGGAGTTATGGCGAGACCGGTTACCACTCCTTATCCGCGGCCGTCGTGCAGGACCGCTACCGCCGCGAGGCGATGGCGAGCGCTTTCCGAATCCTTGGCGAGGGCCAGCTCTCACTCACGAAGTTCCTGCTCGTCCTCGACAAGCCGCCTGGATTGTCCGGGGACTTGCGCGACTTCAAGGACGTGCTCACCCATGTCCTAGAGCGCGCCGATTTTCGCACGGACCTATTCCTGATGCCGAACCTGTCGATGGACTCGCTCGACTACGCTGGACCGAAGGTGAACGAGGGCTCAAAGGGCATCCTACTGGGGCTCGGCGGCAAGCGCCGGGACCTTCCACGCGAGTTCCGAGGCACGCCCTCGAACGCCACCTCGAAGGTGTGCGTCTTCTCTCCCGGCTGCCTAGTTGTTGAAGGTGCCCCGCACTCACAGTCTCCCGACCTGGGCCAGGCTATCGCATCAGATCCGGCGTTCGCCGACTGGCCATTTGTCGTGCTTACCGACGACGCCGAGCGAGCCTCGAAGAGTTCGATGAATTTCCTTTGGACGACCTTCACGCGCTTTGATCCCGCCAGCGACCTGACGGCTCAAAGTGTGGACCTTGTCAAAAACCACGCCGCTTTTACTCCGCCCGTCGTACTCGACGCGCGAATGAAGTCTTGGTACCCAGAAGAGCTGTTCTGCGACGATGAGACGGCTAACTTGGTCGATCGGCGCTGGAAGGAGTACTTCCCAAAAGGTGGCGTGGAGATGGGAGACTCTGATCGGGCACACCTGGACTAACTCCGCGGCCCAACCCCACGTAAACATCGCTATGAAGAAGCTCTGGCTTGCCCTTGCGATCACCCTCGGCGCCCTCTCCGCGCCGTCTTATTGCGATCTTCAGGATGCGCGTCCCGCTGCGGTCGCCGCCGAGAAGCGCGTAACCTTCGAGCACCGCGCCTTTTCGGCCTTGCTCGAGCGCCATGTGCACGGCGAGCTGGTCAATTACACAGGCTTGATGCGCGACCGCGGAATGCTAGACATGTACGCCAAGAGCGTGGCGACCGTGACACCTGCGGACATGGACAAGTGGGATCGCGAAGAGCGCATGGCCTTCTGGATCAACGTCTACAACGCGTACACATTGCAGCTAATCCTCGATCACTACGATGCGGGGAAGGGGAAGTATCTCGACTCCATAATGGCCATCTCCAACGGAAATAAAAACGCGTGGAACCTGGCGATTATCCCCATGCCGGCCTTCCATCCGGATGGAAAGGAAGAGAACCTCACGTTGGATCAAATTGAGAATAAAATCCTAAGGCCGCAGTTTGGCGAGCCACGCATTCACGTGGCTGTGAACTGCGCCTCGGTCGGGTGCCCTCCCCTTCGCGGCGAGGCTTTTTCAGGTGCTAACCTGGAGAAGCAGCTCGCGGAGCAGATGAAGGGATTCATGGCGCAACCGTCGCGAAACGTTTTTGAGAAGAACGTGAACAAAGTCGAGCTGTCCAACATCTTCGATTGGTATGGGGACGACTTTAAGACCGAGGCAACGGACGCGGAGCCTGCCACGGACCTGCGCGACTACTTGATTGCCAATGGTCCAACTCTGGCCGGCGTGAGCGCGAAGGACCGCGCATGGATCCGCGATGCCCATCTGTCCTTTGGCGAGTACGACTGGAATCTGAACGACTACCGCCCCTAGTCAAAGCGGGGCCTCTCTAGAACGTCGTCTAGCTCGAACCACCCAAGCTGGTCATCGCCATCGACGTCGGCAAGGTCGAGCAGCGCAGAGATCCCATCACTGCGGCCCTTAGACGCGGGACCCAATACCGCTCGGAACTCCGCCCGATCGATCCCGCGATCCGCATTCAAGTCGATCGCAAAGAACAGCTCTTGCCACGTCTTTGTTGCCGCAGCATCCCCGATCCCAAGTGCCCTGCGCAGCACTTTTTGTGCGGAACCCGCCTCGAGGCGGTAATGCACCCACGCATCGAGTTCGCCACTCTCGGCGGGATAGTCACGAAGGGAAACGAAGCCATCACAGTTGCGGTCAAAGCGCTCAAAATCGCGATTAGGGAGCTCGTGGGGCCAGAGAATGCCATCGGCATCGCCATCAAACTGCTCGCGGAGCTCGTCCCAGCGACTCAGGGGGGCCACCGAAATTTCCGGTCGATCCCCCGTCTGAAACAATCCCTCTAGCACGCGCACGCCCTCGGGTTTTCCCCTAGCCACATCCTCGGTCACGCAACTAGCGATCATGGCTAGAAACGCAGCGCACACGGTCACTCGGGAGCCCATACACACCACGCCCGCTAGTCGATGCTGCGGAATCCGTAAAACGCCGCGTTCTCCAACTTTGGAGCAGCTTCTGCGCGGATCTGGCACGTTCTGCACGCCCACACATCTTTGAAGATGCGGTATTGCAGTGCGGTGGCATCCAGATAATCCACGCCCGCGCTTCCGCCCGTTCCCGTGCGGCGCCCGATTACGCGCTCGACCATACGTGCGTGGCGTTGACGGAAGATCACGAACTTCTGCTCGAGCTCGACTAGCTGGTCGACAAGCTCACGCGGCCACGCCAATAGCGGAAGCTCGCGATAGGTTGTTATGAATAGGATCGCCGCTCGGATCCGTCGACAGCGCGCACCCCCCTCTTCCTCGCTAGGATTCAAGAAGGAAGCCTGCCCCGCTTTCTCGGCATCGTACCGGACGACCAATGTGGCCTTATCTTTGTCGGAGCGCGATCGCGAAAGCGCCACTTTGCAGCTCGCGTCAATCTCATTGTTGACGGCCTCTAAGTACCTCTCGATAAACGTATCTAACTTGGCTGCGTTGCCCTCGTCGTCCGGACCAACGCCGTCGATAGGGGTGCGGAAGAGCCACTCGTCCATCACGTTTCGAATCGTCGGTCCGCTGTTGCGCATTTTTTCGACGCGCTCGTAGGTGGGAGATTTCTTGCCATCGTGACCTTGCAGCGCCTTCATGTAGTCGCCCTCGACACCGAGCGGAATCCGGTCGTCATCACCAAGACCCAGGATCACCTCGATCTCGCGTAGCTGTCCACTTTGGAAACCCGACGCGGGCATCAGCTTGTCGCGGAAGGACAAATAGTCACGGGTCGAGAGCGTCTCCATAACCGTGAAGTGGTCGACGCAGCGGTCGAGTACTGTGCCGACACGCCGTAGGCAGTGCACGGCACCACTCAATGCCTGCTCTTCCACGGGGCCTCCCTGGAACATATCGCGAGCGGCAACAAGCTCCCGAAGGATGACCTTGAACCAAAGCTCGTAGATCTGGTGGACGACAATGAACATGACCTCGTCATTTTTCAGGCTGGCTTCGTCATGATCGACCCCGCCTTGCAAGGCCAGCAGCTCATCGACGCGGATGTAATCCCAGTAATTGACGCGCTTTTCGGTACCCATGGGGGTGTTCTTGGTGCTCTTTGTGTCTGTAGGGCCTGCGGCGGACAGCGGGCATCCAAAAGGGTGGCCCAAAGTCATATATGAAGCCCCAAGCATACGAGTTTGCGACGACATGGCAAAAACCACAGCCATAACCCGCTCGGGGATTGCGGACAGGTTAACCTCTGCCCGCCATGACTCCCACCACCCAAAGTGCTATCGCGCCCTCCAAGTCCACTCCTCTCACCCAAGCGGATGTGGAGGCTCTCTACGCCCGCCCACTTTTGGAGCTCGTTTTCGAGGCCGCTACAGTTCACCGCGCGCACCACGATCCGCAGACCGTGCAGTGCTCGCAGTTGCTATCGATCAAGACGGGCGGCTGCCAGGAGAACTGCGGCTACTGTTCGCAGAGCGCGCACCACAAGACGCCGGTCGAGCGCGAGCCGTTGATGGAAATCGACACTGTTCTTTCTGCGGCAAAGCGCGCGAAGGAGGGCGGCGCGGATCGCTTCTGCATGGGTGCCGCATGGCGCCAGGTGAAAGACGGCCCCGACTTTGATCGCGTCCTAGAGATGGTCAAGGGCGTACACGGCATGGGCCTCGAAAGCTGCGTGACTCTGGGTATGGTGACCGGCGATCAGGCCGAGCGTTTGGCCGACGCGGGACTCGACTACTACAACCACAACTTGGACACCGGTCGCAGCCACTACGACAAGGTCGTGACGACGCGCACCTTCGACGACAGGTTGGAGACGCTCGACAACGTGCGCCAGGCTGGCCTGCACGTTTGTGCAGGTGGCATCCTTGGGCTTGGCGAGAGCCGCGACCAGCGCGCCGAGTTGATTTTTGAATTGGCTTCGCTCGACCCTCAACCCGAGAGCGTCCCGATTAATGCGCTGGTACCCGTCGAGGGAACGCCGATGGCTGAGACCCAACACATCGACTGGATCGAGATGGTCCGCACCGTTGCCGTGGCCCGTATCACAATGCCCGCATCGCGCGTGCGTTTGAGTGCCGGTCGCCAAGAGCTTTCGGAAGAGGCGCAGGCGATGTGCATCCTGGCCGGAGCGAACTCGATCTTTATCGGCGACGAACTCCTGACGACGCCAAACCCTAGCAAGGCTTCGGATGCACTCATGCTCGCTAAGTTGGGGCTCAATGGCCTCGGCCTGCCCAAGCCTTCCGCTAGCTGATCACAATGGGCGCAAACAAGCCGTCCGGGCTTCGGGCCGAGCTGGCCGCCGAACTCGCTAGCTTGAAGCTGTCGGGGCGCCTGCGAAACGTTGCTGCGCGCTCGGGTGGCGTGCAAGCGCCGGTCGACTTTACCTCTAACGACTACTTAGGTCTGGCAACGCATCCGCTTGTTGTCGAAGCCGGACGCAAGGCGATGGCTGAACACGGAGCCGGAGGTCGCGCCGCACGTTTACTCGGCGGAGGCGCGGGGCACAGCGACCTGGAGGCCATGGCCGCCGACTGGCTCGATGAGGAGGCCGCACTCTTTTTCCCATCGGGCTACCAGGCGAACCTGGGCCTGCTCACTAGCCTTGCGCGCGCAGGCGATGTTGTTTTTAGCGCCGCCGCCAACCATGCCTCGATCATTGATGGCCTGCGACTTGCAAAGGCGCGCGTTGTCGTTTTCGACCACACCGACCCCGCCGATTTAGAGAGCAAGTTGCGCGCCAACCAAAACGCCAATCGGAGAATCGTTGCCGTTGAAGGCATCTACTCGATGGATGGCGACCTAGCACCACTGGCCTCGATCGACGGCCTGTGCGCGAAATACGACGCCTACCTCGTCGTCGACGAGGCGCACGCCGTCGGCCTTGTGGGCCAGGGCAACAGAGGCGCGGCCCAGGCCTTGACGACTAACCCGGCCACTCGGTTAGTTGCCCGGACCGTCACTGGCGGCAAGGCACTTGGCGCGGGCGGCGCTCTTGTCGTCGGCTCACAAGAGCTGATCGACATACTGCTAAACCGCTCGCGCTCGTTTATTTTCACGACCGCGTCAACGCCCGCGCTCGCCGCCTCCTTGGCCGCTGCCATCGCTGTCGTGCAAAATGAACCCGAGCTCGGCGGACGAGCCAAAATGCACGCGGCGACACTTGCGGCCTTCCTTGGATTGGATGCGCCCGACGCCGCGATCCTAAGCGTGGTCCTTGGAGACGAGCAGGTCGCGCTCGATGCATCTGAAGCTCTCTGGAAGCGCGGCTTCGATGTGCGCGCGGTTCGCCCCCCGACAGTCCCCGTCGGCTCGTCTCGACTCCGAATCGTGACGCACGCCTTCAACACTGATGACGAAGTTGAAAAACTCGCCATCGCCTTGCAGCAGCTTGGGTTGGAAGCCCAGATTCAAGCGCCGATGCGCGGGGAGAGATCACCACTCGCCCCCACAGTTGTGATTGCGGGAACCGACACCGACGTTGGCAAGACCGTTGCCGCTTCGCTCGTCGTAAGGGCCCTCAAGAACGCGGGAAACGTACGCTACTGGAAACCGGTGCAAACGGGTGACGACTCGGACAGCAAGACGGTCGAGCGCCTAGCCGGACTGGACGAGCATGAAGTGTTGCGGCCAGCGTGGGAACTTCCCCTGCCGGCCTCGCCCCATGAAGCTGCCGCTGCCGCTGGCGTCGAAATCAACTCGTCGCCCATCGGCGAGAAACTTACCGAATTCCGAATGGCAGCGCCCGATTCCCACATCGTTGTTGAGCTCGCCGGCGGCTTACTCGTCCCCTATTCGATCAAGGGAAGGGTCGATCTGCAGGCAGACTGGCTGAAGCGCCTCGCACTCCCCACGGTCCTTGTCGCGCGCTCAGGACTCGGAACCCTGAATCACACGCTGCTAAGCCTAGAGGCGATGCACACGCGTCACTTAGCACCCGCGATGATTTTGCTCCTGGGCCCGCCCCACGCATCCAACGGTCAGACCATCCGTGCGCTGGCGCCGAATGTACCGGTGATCGAAGTTCCAATCCTCACGAGCTTGGACCCAGGCGGCCTCGACAACTGGCTCGACAGTTCCAGCGGATGCGAATTTGTGCGCCTTCTCGCAAGCCTCTAAGCTCATCCTCATGACTCCCGCCAGGAACACTCCCTCACTCGTCGAGCGCGACGCCGCCGTCTCGTGGCACCCCTACACACAGCACGGAATCGAAGTTGCGCCAATGCCCGTTGCATCGGCCAAAGGCTCGGTGATCACGCTTGAGGATGGCACCGAGATCATCGATGCCATCTCGTCCTGGTGGGCTATCCTTCATGGGCATGGCGAAGCCGCTGTCGCCCAGGCGATGGCGGACCAGGCACTAGAGTTGGACCACGTGCTCTTTGCCGGCGCTACGCATGAGCCCGCAGTCCGGTTAGCCGAGCGCCTTGTCGAGGTCACCCCCGCGGGGCTCACCCGCGTCTTCTACTCCGACGACGGATCCACGGCGATCGAGGTTGCGCTGAAGATGGTCATTCAGTTTTGGCAGCACCAAGACCAAGCGCAGCGCCGCGTTTTCGTCGGACTTGAGCACGCCTATCACGGCGACACTTTTGGCGCGATGGCGATCGGCGATCCCGATCCATTCTTCGAGCCCTTCAGTGAGTTCATGTTTGGCGCTCGACTTGCGAAGCCAACGATAGAGTCGATCACCGCAGTTCTGGATGAGCTTGGAGACACGGCGGCAGGGGTCATCCTGGAGCCGCTTGTTCAAGGTGCAGGCGGTATGCTCATGCAGACACCCGAGTTCCTTCGCGAGTTGCGAGCCCTGTGTACCGCTCGGGACCTGCCGCTAATCGCAGATGAGGTCATGACCGGCTTTGGTCGCACGGGCAAGCTGTTCGCCTGCGACGTTGCCGGTATTGCGCCCGATTTGATGTGCTTGGCGAAAGGTCTAACCGGCGGCATGACCCCGATGTCGGTCACCATGGCGTCGGAACGCTTCTTCGAGTGCTTTGTCTCCCAGGACCGCGGCACTGCATTCTTCCACGGTCACACCTTTACGGCACACCCCATTGGGTGCGCCGCGGCGCTCGCATCGCTCGACATCACACTTGGTCGCGACGTTCCCGGCGTCCTCGACCGCATTGGTGCGCGCATCGAGATGAAGCTGCGCGAGCTCTTATGGGAGTTCAGTGGCAAGCCGGACCCCAGCGCGACCGCGCGCGTCACCGATTTGCGCAGACAAGGCGGAATCGTTGCTTTCGACCTTGCGAGCGGCGAGCAAGGATATCTCGCGGGACAGGCTCCCAAGCTACGGCAAGAGGCCACGGCGCGCGGGATTCTACTCCGCCCTCTCGGCCACATTCTCTATGCGATGCCACCCGCGTCAACGACAAATGCGCAGTGCGACCGTATCGCTGAGGTCCTCGCCGAGCTGGTCGAGATCGCTAGCGCGTAAAATCAAAGCCGGTGCAGCGGGCAGGGGCACTTGCTCAGGCCGGCTGGCTGGCAATCGGCGCGAGCCTCTACCCCAGTTTACTCGACAGGCCCGCGAGCCTCGCGAAGCCGATCCATCCCGCGATCATCAGCAACCCTCCGATTGGCGTAAGGGGGCCGACCCACGTCGCGTTGGGAATGGTCGCTAGCAAGTAGAGCGACCCGCTGAACAGCGCGCTGCCGACTAGCAAGAGCCAACCGACCTTAGCGCCCGCCTTGGGCTCGCACTTGTCCTTCGCCGCGAGCGTTATTACGCCGAGGAGGATCAGGGCCAAGGCATGCCACGCCTGATAGGTGACGGCTGTGCGCCACGTATCGACGCTCTCGAAGAGCTCAAGGCGACCCTTCAAAGCGTGCGCACCAAACGCGCCAAGGGCAACAGCGAGAGCCATCCAGATTGCGCCGAAGCGCACGGCAAGAGATCCATTCATAGGACGAGTTGAAACGAAAGTGAGGGGTCAGTCGAGAAGAGGAAGGGACAGAGAGTCGCTCTCAGTCGTAGCAGCGCGCCATTTACCTCGGCGCGGGCGAGCACTCTCTCGACTTGGGCGGCGGAGATTATTCAATGCGCGTCACACTCCTAGGGAACTTTGGGGGCTGTGCTGGCATGATACGGCAATGGCAACGAAACAAAATGAAGCGGCCGAGACAAAACTAGGTTCGCATGGGCATGGCACGGACGATCGTAATGCGAGCGTGCTGTTCGATGTGAACGGTGAGCTGGTGCCGCGCGAGCGGGCGGTGGTTTCGGTCTTTGACAGCGGTTTTATCTTAGGTGACGGGATTTGGGAAGGTCTGCGGCTAAAGGGCGGGCGGATTGCGTTTCTCGAGCGCCACCTCGACCGCGTCTTCAACGGCGCTCGGGCGATCGACCTGGACATTGGTCTGACGCGCGACGAGCTGCGCGCTCGGATTCAGCGCGTGATTGATGCCAACAAGATGACAGATGGTGTTCACATTCGATTGATGGTTACGCGGGGGGAGAAGGCGACGCCGTACCAGGATCCACGCGTTGTGATTTCGGCTGCGACGATCGTAATTTTGGCCGAGTACAAGAGCGCTCCCGCCGAGGCCTTTACCGCGGGCTTGAGCTTGTTCACCGTCCACGTTCGCCGTGGCCGCCCCGACGTCCAGGATCCGCGCCTTAACACGCACTCCAAGCACAACTGCATTCAGGCGTGCATCCAAGCGACCAAGGCCGGTGCGGACGAGGCGCTCATGCTCGACCCACAAGGCTTCGTGGCAACCTGTAACTCGACGCACTTCTTCATCGTCAGGAAAGGTGAGGTCTGGACGTCCACAGGAGACTACTGCCTGGACGGAATCACACGCGGCGCCGTCATCGAAGCTGCGCAAGCCGCGGGCATCACGGTGCGCCAGAAGAACTTCAGCCTGTCCGAGGTGTACGCTGCCGAAGAGGTTTTCGTGACGGGCACCTACGCCGGGCTGACAGCTGTAGGCAGCGTCGACGGGCGCGATTTCGAAGGCCCATTTCCCGGGCCGATGGTTAGGCGACTCACCGAGCTGTATCAAACGCTCGCCTATTCGACGACGAGTACGAACTGACAGACCAACTGCGCCGCGCGCCCCCACGAATAAGCATGACTAGTTCAACCCCCATCACCCGTATCGCCATGTGGTCCGGGCCGCGGAACATCTCGACTGCGATGATGCGCGCCTTCGAGAATCGCGCCGACACTTGCGTTGTTGACGAACCCCTATACGGGCACTATTTGAATGAGACGCGCCTGGAACATCCCGTCGCCGACCTTGTTATGCAAAGTCAATCGTGCGATTGGCGCGAGGTCACTGCTGAGCTACTTGGACCGTGCCCAGAAGGCGCATCGGTCTTCTACCAGAAGCACATGAGCCACCACCTGCTACCAGGTATCGAGCGCGACTGGATGCGCGAACTTGTGCACGCCTTTTTGATCCGCGATCCGCGCGCGATGCTGGCCTCGTACACCGAGAAGCGCGCCGAGGTGACGCTAGAGGATCTAGGGTTGCCGCAGCAGGTGGCGCTGTTCGATTGGGTCGAGGCCCAGACCGGCACGAAGCCGCCTGTACTCGACTCGACCGACGTGCTGAAGGACCCGCGCGGCGCGCTGACCATGTTGTGCGGCGCCCTGGGCATCGAGTTTGCCGAAGAGATGCTGACATGGCCCGCCGGCCGACGCGACTCCGACGGTGTGTGGGCTTCGTGGTGGTACAACAACGTGATGCGCTCGACGGGCTTCTTACCCTATCGCGAAAAGACCTACCGATTAGATGACGAGCTCGAGGCGATCGCCGAGCAGGCCGCGCCGCTATATAGCTATCTGCTAGGAAAGCGATAGAGCCGACGCCGAGACATACGGCACCGTATGTCTGCCGTATGTCTGTCCGCGGGCTAGCGCTCTAGTCCGTACGCTCTGTACACCTCGCGGCGTAGCTCTTCGCGTAAGTGCGACCTTGTTGCCGTTGTCTTAGCGAGCCACTCTTCAGTGGTGTCGTCGTGGGTGTAGGTGTAGCTTTCGCACTCGTACTCAAAGCGTTGTAGGTCGTCGGCGCGTTGGCGGACTTGGTTTTCCACCAACAGCGCGGGCTCGAGCTGCGGCTGCGCGAGTTGGACTAGCGCGGACAGCTCGATCAGCTCGGGGTCGTTCGTCGTCTTCGCCAGACTTTCCAAGCGGTAGCGGAGCAAGGACACCGAGTCCCCCTTCACATGGGACGAGCGGCGCAGAAACTCTGCGAACTGCGCGGCAAGGGCGCTCTTCTGGAAGCCTATCGAGGCCCCGTCGAACTGGCCCGAAGTCTCGCCAAAATCAAAAGACGATGTGATCTCCGTTGCCTTGTCCTCGGCACCCTCCTCTAGGTGGCCGAATGGCGCCTTGTAGCGCACACGGGCCGTGGCAAGCGGCGCCTTGTAGCGCACACGGGCCGTGGCAAGCGGCGGATGATCGCGCAACGCGATCTCGTACAGCGCCACGACCTGGTGGCCCGCGCCGATCTCGCCGGCGTCGACCCTGTCGTTGCGAAAGTCCGAATCGGCAATCGCACGATTCTCGTAGCCAAGCTGGCGATAGGACAGGACTTGGTTCTTATCGAACTCGACCTGAATCTTCACGTCCCTTGCGATCGTCTGGAATGCGCCGGTGAAGTTGTCGACAAGCGCGCGCTGCGCCTCGTCGGGACTGTCGACATAGTTGCACAAACCATCCCCGCCGTTGGCGAGCTGCTCGAGGAAGCGATCGTTGTGATTCGTCATTCCGAAGCCGATTGTGTTTAAGTAGATCCCCTTCTCGCGGGCGCGGCGAGCGTCCTCGAGCAGCTGCTTCTCGTTCGTCTCACCGATGTTGCCAACTCCGTCCGAAAGGAACACGACGCGGTTCTGCGCGCCAGGTGTGTAGGCCACGACGGCCTCGGCGAAACCGAGCGTCAAGCCGGCCTCGGCATTCGTGCCGCCGTCGGCAACCATGTCGAACAGGGCGCGCTCGATCGCGGCTCCGTTGCCCACCGACGTCATGTCGAGTACGCGCTTCGCCGAGTTGTTGAACGTGACCAAAGCGATCGAGTCCGAGGGGTGCAGTTCGCCCACTAACAGACGCAGAGAGTGCTTCACCAGCTCCAAGCGGTTGTCCGTTTTCATCGATCCCGACACGTCGACCACGAAGGTCAGTGAGACAGGTTCGCGCTCGGACTTGTCGACTTCCATTCCGCGAACACCGACGCGCAGCAACATGTGCTCCCCACCGTTTTCGGCATTAGGGCCGAATGGACTTGGCGCAAGCTCCATCGACACGCCAAAGACATCGCCATTCGTCGGCGCGACCAAGTCAGGCGTCGCGTAGTTCACGAACTCCTCGGTGCGAATCTGCGCGCGCTCGGGAAGGTAGCCATCCTGAAGGTAGCGACGAGCAAGGGTATAGCTGGCCGTATCCACATCGACAGCAAACGTCGAAAGCGCGTCGTGCATCGGGAACTCGTAACCGTTGTCCCCCCAGTAGCGATAGTGCATCGCGGATGGCTTTTCGCCAGCACGGGGCCCACAGTGCTGCAAGATCCTAAAATACTCAGCCCTGGCATCGATGTCGGCGGGACCGCGTGTCAGGAGCGAATCATAATCATCAAAGTAGCCCATGGCCTCGAGGGCTGCCTCAGCGACATCGGTCAGATCTCCCTCTTCGTTTTCGGCGTCACCTGCTTTGGCACTCTCGAGCTTCGCCATGCGTTCCCGCGCCGCTGCCTTATCCGAGGAGCCGGAAAAACCGAGTTCAAGATCGGCGAAGAAGACGCCGGTTTGAGTTTCGGGAATCATGCCAGGGGTGGCTTCGCTAAGTCCACCCCAAGCCTGATATGGAGGTGCGCCGCTGGGTGAAGCGTCACCGATGTACCCGAGACCCTCAAGGACCTCG
>Ga0315322_10000544_pt1 | contig 28391 bp, 30 predicted proteins | sample M110021515metaG_FD_203461 | JGI IMG/M metagenome (GOLD analysis project Ga0315322, IMG submission 203461) | Ammonia-oxidizing marine archaeal communities from Monterey Bay, California, United States - M1 100m 21515 | ecosystem: Environmental > Aquatic > Marine > Intertidal zone | place: USA...
GTGGGCAATGTCATGTGGCTGGCTTTGCGGGAGGGCAATGCGGTCTACAGGATGGAACTGGATCAGGAAACCATTCATCATGTGGCTGGTACCGGAAAGAAGGGGTTTACCGGAAATGGGGGACCTGCCAAACTGGCCACTCTTTCAGGGCCCAAGGGGATAGCGGTGGGGCCCAAAGGGAATATTTATTTGGCTGATACGGAGAGTCATACCGTACGCATGATTGATCGGAAAACCGGAAAGCTCGAGCTGATTGCCGGGGATGGCAAGAAGGGCGACGGGCCGGAAGGAAAGGATCCGAAAAAGTGCCGAATGGACCGGTTGCACGGCGTGTTTGTTGATAAGACTGGGGCAATCTACGTGGGCGATACCAATACCCACCGGATCCGGGTGATCCGTCCCTGAGCTTTCGCTTCTCTTTCGGTAATTAAGAACAGTCGAGCAGGACTTTGGTGACCTTGAGATTTTCGCTGTCGATAAATCCTTGTTCTGCATCGGATAGGGAATATCTCCGGGTGAGCACGGAGGCATCGACCGCTCCGTCTTGCAAGAGTGCGAAGGCCCGGAGATAATCATCCTTGGATGAGGCGTAGCTGGTGCGAAGATCGATCTGTTTGCGAAGAAACTCGGTGAGGTTGAAATCAATCGTTCGGGAGTACAGGGCAACCGCGGTGACCGTGCCGTCGGAGCGGACGGATTGCCAGGCATCGGCCAGGGCAGGAGCGGAGCCTGAAGCTTCGACGAGGGCGTCTGCCCCTTTGGGGAAATAAGCGGTGATCTGCTCGTGAAGGGGTGGCTGACCGGGGCCGACAACCAGAGTTTCAAAACCGATGGTGCGGGCGGCGGTGAGACGGGTGGCTTCGTCGCCTTCCGTGCCGGAGATGATCACTTCCGCTCCTCGGCTGCGGGCAGAGATGGCACAGAGTAAGCCGATGATTCCGGGGCCGCTGACAATCACTTGGTCGCCCGGGCCGATGGAGGAACGGTTGCCAATGCAGTGCTCGGCCACCGAAAGGGGCTCTGTCAGGGCAGCGAGGGCAGGATCGAGGCCGTCCGGGATGGGGAGTAAAAATTCCTCTTCCACGCAGACATACTCCGCCATTCCTCCGTCGAGGTGAAGGCCCTGTACCCGGCGACGAGAAGAGAGCTGGGGTAGTCCCATTGCACAGTAGGGGTCGCTGTCATCGTGATGAGTCTGCAGGGCAATCATCACTGCCTGATCATCGGCTTTCCAGTTAGATACGCCAGAGCCGGTATCGATGGCAGTGGCGGAAAATTCATGTCCGAAGGTGACTTCAGGGAGGACGGATTCGTAGCCTTTGTGGTTGAGCCAGGCGTGCAGGTCGGATCCGCAGATTCCACAGTGAGCGACCCGGAGCAACACTTCGTTTTCCTGGGGAGTGGGTATGGGGAGATCGACTAGGCGGGCGGCCCGTTCCTCCCGGGCATATCGACGAAAGGCTTTCATCAAGACGAAGGAGCGTGAATGGATTGGCGGATGGATTCGGCTTGTTCGGATCCGCAAAGGGCGGCAATCAGGGCAAGTCCGAAGGAAACTGCGGTCCCGGCGCCCCGGGAAGTGATCAACTGGCCTTCGCTGATGGTTTCCTGACCGGTCACAAGGTCAGGCAGTTCCTCGACCACGCTTTCGTGAGCGGTGTGCCTGAGACCGGGAAGGATACCGGTGTCGAGCAGGAGAAGGGGGGCGGCGCAAATCGCTCCGATGACGCGTCCCTCTAGATGAAACCGGCGGATCAGATCGAGCACCAGAGTCTGTTCGCGTAAATCGAAAACGGCGGGTCCGCCGGGGAGAACCAGAAGATCAAAACTTTGGTCGAGCACCTCGGGAAGAGGGCAATCCGCATGCAGGGTAAGCTCGGACCGTCCGGTAACCAGTAGGTCTTTGCCAACCGCTGCCACGGTGACTTGAACGTCCGCCCGACGGAGCAGGTCGATTGGGCAAGTCGCTTCTATTTCCTCAAAGCCGTCTGCCAGAAGTACGATGGCGGATTTTGGCATAACGCTTTAGGTCGACGATCTATCCTTCTTGGGTGTGGGCTCTTTCTTTGTCTTGGCGTCCGAACCGGAGGATTTCTTTTCCGTTCCTTTTGATTCTGCCGAGGAGGATTGTGATTCGCCGGAATCCCCACCGCTTTCCTTTTTGCCTGAATCAGCCCGCTTGTAATCGGTCTCGTAAAAGCCTGACCCCTTGAAAATCAAACCCGCGCCGAGACCCATCAGGCGTTTGGCTTTGCGTTTCTTGCATTTCGGGCAGGATTTTATCGGATCGTCCTTCATCGATTGGAACAATTCCCATGCATGTCCGCAGGCTTGGCACTCGTAGTCGTAGGTGGGCATAAGGTTTAGAAAAATTATCGATAGGATGAGCTATCCTCTGGTTGGGAAAAACGCAAGGCGGTCGAATAGGCGATGAGTACCCAGCTTCCGATAAAGAAAGAAAGCCCGAACAACGGAAGGGCTAACAGGATAATTCCCCAAAAGGAAAGGACGGGAATGACAAGCTTTGTCCAATTCGACCATGCGGTGATAAATACGTTGCGAACGTCCCAACTGTCGGAGAACAACCCGTCTTGCAGATAGGCGTGGATAGAGGAAAGGACGAGGAAGGGACAGGCAAAGCCGGCCAGAGCCAACGGAAAGTAACTGACGATTCCAAGAAGGTCGAACGAAAGAAAGGCGACAAGCCGGCTAATCATCCAACCCGCGATTAAAGGTATTCCTGCGTAGGCCAGAATAATTAAGAGCATACGCACGCCATTTGACAGAAGGGATCTGATTTCCATTTCCCTCCACTCTGGCAATTCCCATTGCCGGGATTGCCGGAGGCGCAATCCGTACTCAAGGAGATAACCCAACGAAAACAGGTTGAGGAAAGGGATAAAAGACAAGATCCCACCCCACAAAACCTTGGGCATCCAACCCGAGTGACCGAAAAGCCTTCCGCATACGGCTTCCAAACTTGGCATAGGCACTGGATTATGACATGCTTCCCATGGTTCGCAAGTCATGAATTTCACACAAAAGCTCAAGGAGTGGCAGCATTCGGTTAACCAAAGCCTAGGCTACCGCATGCCTCCTGCCGATCTGGTTCCGCCCCGCTTGCATCAGGCGATGCGGTATAGCATGGAGGTAGGAGGCAAAAGATTGAGGCCGATTCTGGTTCTCGCAGCGCATGAACTTTTCCCTAGTTCTATTGATCCGATGCCAGCTGCAATGGCAATCGAGTGCATTCATGCATACAGTCTGATTCATGACGATCTTCCTGCCATGGATGATTCCAATCTGCGCAGAGGCCAACCCGCATGCCACAAGGCTTTTGACGAAGCCACAGCCATTCTTGCCGGAGATGCTTTTCAACCTTTGGCTTTCGAACTTTTGTCAGAAGGTTATGCCTCGGAACCAGACCTAGCCCTTCAGCTAATGACAATTCTCGCCAAAACGGCAGGGAGCGAGCAACTGGTCGGCGGTCAGATGCAGGATCTTGTTTCGGAGGGGAAGGAACCCGACGAAGGAACCCTTTCCTACATCCACTTGAATAAAACCGCTGCCATGATTCGGGCTTCTCTCCAAATGGGCTTTCTATTGGGTGCGGGCCGAGATGACAGCCTTAAATACGACATCGTTTCCAAGGCCGGGCTTGCTCTCGGACTTGCCTTTCAGGCGGTGGATGATCTTTTGGACGTAACTAGCTCGACCCAGGAACTGGGCAAGGATGCCTCGCATGACCAGGATTTGGGCAAGATTACTTGGGTGGCCCTCAAGGGGATCGATGAGGCTCGTGAATTGGCTGAAGCTCATACGGAAAACGCCCGTCAATCGATTTTGAAGGTTGGCGGGGACAATCACTTCCTTCTTGAGCTCATTGACTATATGTTGGCCCGAAAGAATTGAGAGGATGAACGAGGATTCTCCCGGATCATACTTTTCCATTTCGCGTGATTGGCGAGAGCGCTTGTCAGATTCCCGTGAGCAAGGGACTGGGTATGCCGCCCCTGGCGGTGAATTCACCAAGGCTCTTTTCGAATGGGTTGCTGCAGACCCAAAAGGCAATTTGCTTAAAAACGTTTTCGCAGGACAACGGGTCGTTGAGCTTGGGGCTGGAATGATGCCGTACGGATACAAACTTGCCGCTGCCTGCGGGGCGCGGAATTTCGTAGCCGTAGAGCCATTTTATTCGGATATTCAGAAGCGGTCGATTCAATCATGCATTAGCTCCGAAGAAGGTTTGCCCCGAATTCCTTTCAAGGTAATCGGTCAAGATATGCTCGATTACCTAAGGGATGAACCGGACGACCTGCTCTGTGTGATCGCTTGCGGGATAGAGGACTGCATTCTCCCCGGTCCAGATTATCGATCCAAGGTCGAATGCGAAATTGCCCGTGTTCTTGCTTCGGACACGTTCTTTCTTAGCTCGCACAGCGACTTGTATCCAAAGGATCTTCGAGCGCTCGAGCTTACCTACCCTCGCCCGAGTAACCCCAGGGTTTTCGATCGTCTGCGGATTCATGGAATGAGCTCTGCCTTCGATTGCCATGAGAGTCTTGTCTCCAGACTGACAGCCCAATTCGGCGAAGCCGGTCACGGGCTTGTTCGTCCTCCCTCTTGAGCCATCTGATAGGGGTCGTTGCCCTTGCCAGGCTATCGGTTATGCTCAAAGGACTGGCTTAATCAAGTTGTGCTTTTTGAAGAGTAACGAGCTCACCAATCCCTTTTTCCGCAAGTTCGAGCAACTCATCGAGTTGCGACCTGGAATAGGTTGCTTCTTCACCTGAAGACTGAACTTCAACGAACTCACCTGATCCGGTCATGACTATGTTTGCGTCCACGGAAGCGTCCCTGTCCTCAGGGTAGTCCAGATCGAGAACGCACCGGTCGTTATAAACTCCTGTGCTTATGGCTGCCAAGTGGTCGATTATGGGATCATCCGAAAGCTTCCCTTCCTCGAGAAGAGAATTCACCGCTATTCTAGTGGCAAGCCAAGCCCCGGTGATTGAAGCTGTGCGGGTCCCTCCGTCCGCCCGAAGGACGTCGCAGTCAATCCAAAGGGTTTTGTCTGGGAATTTCTTGAGGTCTAACACGGCACGCAGGGATCGACCGATGAGTCGTTGGATCTCGATGTTTCGCCCATCCTGTCTACCCCTGCTGATGGGACGGTCCTTGCGGGTTAGGGTAGAATAGGGGAGCATGCTGTATTCGGCGGTTAACCATCCACCTTGAACCTTTTGCTGCCTCATCCATCCGGGCACTCTATCCTCGACCATTGCCGCGCAAATGACCTGAGTGTTACCAAATGAACAGAGAACCGATCCGTTGGCATGTGGGGCGATCCCTGTTTTGAGGGTAACTTCGCGCATCTGATCGGGTTCGCGACCGGACGGGCGAACGAAAACTTGATCGAGTTGCTCAGCGAGCAAGGATTTGTCTGAATCGTCAGGTTTCATAGGTCTTGAGTGGTTCGGGGTCAAAAATTTTTGCGTTCATTGGCTCGAGCGCTTTGCTGAACCAATTCCTTGATTCTGGATCTCCATGATGCAGGAAAATGGATTTAGGGGAAAGCTTTTCGGCTAGCGCGAGCAATTCCTCACGATCGGCGTGACCACTGAGATCGAACTGGCGAATTTTTGCCCGCACCGGTTCACTGCAGTCGATTTTCTCAAAATCGAATGGTTGTCCGGGTTGTGCTTCAATGAGTTTTCCGCCTGGTGTGGCCGGATCGCAGTAGCCTACGAAAAGGATCGAGTTGCGGTCGTCTCCCAGCATCGAGGAGGCTAGAATGTAGGAAGGTGTGTGTTCGACCAGCATGCCACTGCTTACTAGATAGATTCCCTTCATCGGCAGTTCTCTTCCTGGTTCGAGCCTTCTCGGGAGAGGACGGGCCCCCATTGCTTTGAGGACTTTTCGGCTGAAATGCAAGTGATTGCTGTTTCTCGAGATTTCGTGAAGTTGATTGACCAGATCCATGCCCAATCCGGAGCAGAAAACCGGAACCTTGGGCAGAGCCTTGCGGCGGAACGCTTCGTTGAGAATAACGAGCATTTCCTGCATCCGTCCCAGGGCGAAGACAGGAATCAGGACGGAGCCTCCCCTTGCGAGGGTCTTGCGGGATGATTCCAATAGGCTGACGATTTCGTTTTCGCGCTGCCGTGCAGGGTCTCGTGCCGCGCTCCCCCTGGTGGTTTCCGTAATCAGGACGTCAACTGGATCCAAGGGAGGGATCGCTCCATCCAATGTACGCTGGTCATTAAAGAGCACGTCCCCGGTAAAAAAAACATTTTCGTCTCTGGACTTGAACCCCACTGACACTGCCCCTGCAATATGTCCTGCGTGGTGAAGAGTGAGCTCTAATGATCGCCCGTCTTTCTCGAGGCTCATGGGTTCGCCGACGGGGAGGGTTTTCATTCGGTCGTAGAGGGAGGAGAGATCTCCCCGTCCATAAAGGGGAAGTTCTTGGAGGTTGAGCTCGGATCGTTGGCGTCGCATTACCGAAATGCTGTTAGCAAGCATCCGTCGTGCAATGATCGAACTGCCGTAACTGAGGAAGACCGGTGCATCAGGATGTTCCCGTGAAAGGAGAGGCAGGCTTCCCAAGTGATCGAGATGACAGTGGGTGAGGATTATGAAATCGAGAGAATTTCGCTCAATGAAGGAATGAGTGGGTAAGGATTCGGCTCCGGCAAATTTTGGGTGCAGTCCGGAGTCTATGACGAAACGGAAACCGTCGATCTCAATGAGAGAGCAATTGGCGCCTATCCCGCCATGTGGATTTAAGTCGGTGAATTTCATGACAGGCTTTCGCCCTCAGCGTGTTCTTCGGGAATCTCAAGTTGAAAGGGTTCCATCCTGATATGAATCTTGTTCCCGAATTCATCAACCCCATGAAAGGAACCGCCTGCTTTTGCTGACAGGTGCGTAACGTGATAACTGTTGTAGGAGAAAGACTTGCCTAGTTCGATGGTTGGTGTTTCTCCTACGATTTTCTCTCCTTCCACTACGGTTGTGGTTCCGTCGCTGTTTGCTAGAATCCACTTCCGTCCTAGCAAGGTTACGGCCCGGTCGCTGAGATTGCTAATGGTAATAAAGTAAATGAACGCGTGAAGGTTGATCCCTTTCACGGTCGATTTCTCTTTGTGATGGACGAGTTTGTCTAGCGATGCCTGCAGACCATCCAATTCTTTGCTGTTTTCGTTCACGGACTTGCTTCCTGTTCTGTTGGTGCGAACAATAGCGCTGTTGTTAAAAAGACCAATTCTTTTCGCTAAAATTGAAGAAATCTTAACGTAATGACTGAAAACGCTTGCTCAGTTGGCTTCGGGAAACACAAGAGAGTATATGGAAAAATTCGCTCTCTTATCCGTAAGTGACAAATCGGGAATCGTGCCCTTTGCCAAATCTCTGGTCGAAGGACTCGGGTTCACGCTCCTATCCACAGGAGGAACCGCAAGTTTGCTCAGGGATAACGATATCCCCGTTACTGACGTCAGTGAGCATACGGGCTTTCCTGAAATGATGGACGGCCGGGTCAAGACGTTGCATCCCAAAATTCATGGGGGACTCCTTTGTTTGAGGGGAAATGAGGAGCATTTGAAAGCCGCTTCCGAACATGGCGTCAAAATGATCGATCTGGTCGTGGTGAATCTTTATCCCTTCGAGGAAACCGTTTCCCGTTCCGGGGTTTCCTTCGAGGAGGCGATTGAGCAAATTGACATAGGGGGACCGTCCATGCTCCGTAGCGCGGCGAAGAACCATCGAGACGTTGCGGTGGTTTGCGATCCATCCGACTATGGGCGGGTGTTGGATGCGATGAAGGGAGATTCGGGCTGGGCAGCCTTGAGGAAGGAATTGGCGCTTAAGGTTTTTCAGCGCACCTCAGCTTACGACGGTGCGATTTCGGCTTATTTTGAATCACTCTCCCAAGACGAACCGGATTTGAACGAGATTTCCGGCTTTCCATCAATCCTTTCCATTGAAGCTGAAAAATCAATGACCTTGAGGTATGGCGAAAACCCCCACCAGCAAGCCGCTCTCTATGGCGATTTCCTGGATTATTTCGATCAACTTCAAGGCAAGGAATTGAGCTATAACAACATTCTCGATATTTCTTCTTCCGCGTATCTCATCGGGGAATTCGAACGGCCTACGGTTGCCATTCTCAAGCACACCAACCCTTGCGGCGTGGCAAGCGCCGATACTTTGGAGGACGCCTGGGAGCAAGCGTTTTCCACGGACCGTCAAGCCCCCTTTGGGGGAATTATAGTGGTAAACAACACCATGGGCACGGGGTTGGCCGAAAGAATCAGTGAGATCTTTTGCGAGGTCATCATTGCTCCTGGTTTTACGGATGGAGCCTTGGAGTTATTTCAGCGAAAGAAAAACCTTCGCCTTCTTGTTTCCAAATCAGGCTTTGGCGCAGAAACCTTGCAAGAGGTGAAATCGGTCCCTGGAGGATTACTAGCTCAGGACCGTGATCAAAAACGGATCAACCCAAAGGAATTCGAAGTCGTTACCGAGCGTCAACCAACCGATGTGGAGTGGAGATCGATGATTTTCGGATGGAGGGTCGTTCGGCATGTGAAAAGCAATGCCATCGTCTATGCCGGAGACGAAAGGACACTCGGTGTGGGAGCCGGACAAATGTCCCGAGTGGACAGCTCGCGGATTGCCGTTTGGAAGGCAGGAGAGGCTAACTTGTCATTAACTGGCGCATCGGTTGCCTCCGATGCCTTTTTTCCGTTTGCAGACGGGCTGATTGCTGCTGCGGATGCGGGTGCCACTGCTGCCATTCAGCCTGGTGGCAGTGTGCGTGATGAGGATGTCATAACTGCAGCCAACGAGAGAGACATGACGATGGTTTTTACCAAAGCGCGGCATTTCAAGCACTAGAGTCAAGAGTTTGATTTGCTTTTTTGACAAAGCCGTCTTTCCTTGAATTTATGAAAAGACTAAGAATTCCAACCATCGTTTCCTTGTTGGCCGTTTGTTTTCTGGGGACGGGGTGTGGTTCGGCCATGCTTTCCGACGAGCACTTGGCAAAGAAGGCAAAAGGTCAGTTTGCCCAAATGAAGAAATCGGAGAGGCTTTCCAACAATGCTTCTCAAAAGGTCATGATCAATAGGATCGGGCGTCGAATTACGGGTGTTGCTCAGATTGATCTGCCCGGAACCGAGTGGGAGTTCGTGCTCTTTGATAAAAAGGAACCCAATGCCTTTGCCATGCCCGGAGGCAAGGTTGGGGTCAACAGCGGGTTGATCACCCTTGCTCGGGGAAACGAAGACGAGGTTGCGGCAGTGATTGGTCACGAGGTTGCTCACGTTGCCTTTCGCCATAGTAACAAGCGAATGTCCCAAGCCATCGGCATTGGCTTGGGGGGAGTGATTTTGGATACCGCAATGCGCAACAAGAGCAACACCGATCGAATTTTGGCAAGGGGTGCTTACGGGGCAGGGACCGCATTAGGGCTGGCCCTTCCATTCTCCCGCTCGCAGGAGAGGGAGGCAGATCATCGAGGTCTTTATTATGCCGCGATGGCGGGGTACGACCCCCGCGCATCAGTCAGTTTTTGGAAAAAAATGCAAAAGGCAGGTGGTGGAAAAGTTCCTGAATTTTTGTCCACTCACCCGGATTCCGGGAAAAGGATAGAGTTTCTCGAATCCCACATGGATCACGCCATGGCTCTTTACCGGGAAGCCAAGCAAGCCCGTGGAGAAAAGCCTAATCCATGAGTGCCTTGCTTGATGACCCCACAAAGGCGTTAACTCAGTACGTTTCGCACCCTAGCGTCTCCGCAGATTCTAGTTTTTCCTCGGGTATTGACGGGGCCAGAGATTTCGCTTGTGACAGGCTGAAGGAACTCGGTTTTGCGGTTGAGCTTGTCGAGACACCCATTAATCCGGTTATTTTGGCTACCCGTGGAGATGAATCCTGGCCCCACTTGGTTATCTACGGGCATTACGACGTTCAACCTCCCGATCCGCTTGATCTCTGGTCGTCCAAGCCCTTTGAGGCGACTGTCCGGGACGGCAGGCTTTTCGGGAGGGGAGCTGCAGACAACAAGGGCCCCCAAATTGTCCATATGAGCGCCCTTCATCGGGTGCTCAAGGATAATCCGGATTTACCCTTGCGCATTACCTATCTGATCGAAGGGGAAGAGGAAATCGGCAGCCCCAGTTTCCGTGGGTTTCTTGAAGAGCGCAAGGATTCCCTTTCTGGCGATCTGCTGCTCGTTTCCGATACCGGGAGCCCCGGTCCGGACCAGTTGGTCGTTACCACCGGGCTTAGAGGGCTTGCGGCCATGGAGGTTAGGGTTTACGGCCCTAAGCAGGATTTGCATTCAGGTGTTCACGGGGGAGCCTTGCTGAACCCACTTCAGGCCCTTATGGGGGCTTGCGCTTCCCTGCATGACAAGAACGGGAACGTTGTCGTGCCTGGTTTCTACGATGACGTCGTTCCTCCGGAACAGTGGGAACGTGAGGAATTGAAACGCTTGCCTCTGACAGAAGAAAGCTATGCCGATTTCTTGGGTATATCCGAATTCTTCTCGGCCACCGGATATTCTCCGCTTGAGGCGATCCGTTTTTGTCCGACCTTGGAATTCAATGGGGTGGGTGGAGGATATCAGGGTGAAGGATCAAAGACCGTGATTCCCTCAGAAGCCTTTGCCAAGATTACCTGTCGCCTCGTGCCCGATCAAAATGCTGAGGACATAGCGGAAAAGGTAAAGCGAGCTATTCTCGACGCCTGTCCGTCAGCCGTTCGCTGTGAGGTTGAGGTAAAGGGAGGAGGCGATCCTTACGTGGTCATACCTCCGGGCAAGCCGGGATCTTTGGGCAAGGAGACTGACTTAATGAAAAAAGCGTTCTCCGTTGCCGAAAACTGCATTGAAGATGTCTTTGGGACCAAACCGATCTATTTGCGGGAAGGCGGGAGCATTCCGATCATAAGAGATCTCAAGGAAGTCGCAGGTTTGGAATCCCTTATGATCGGGTTGTTTACAAACGAAGACAATTTGCATGCCCCCGACGAAAGTTTCAACTTGGATATAATGGAAAAGGCAATCAAGTCATTCGAGTCCTTTTTCAAGGAACTCGCTTATTGACCGAAAAGTTTTCTTTCGGGAGATTGAACCAGAAGTTTCCTGTTGGATCGTTTAGCTTCCCTTCGTAACAACGAAGGCAGCCCTGCGATCGAGGCGGGCTTGGGTGTTGTCCGCATTCGGGATGGCCGTTTCATCTCCAATTGAAACGGTATCAATCCGGTCGGAATCGCTGCCAAGTTCGATGAGATAATTCTTAACCGTTGTGGCCCGCCGGTCACCTAGTGACTTGTTGTACTCAGGGGTTCCTTTCCAGTCGCAGTATCCTTCGATAAGCAAGCGGGCGTTCACGTTGCTTTGCATGAATTCAGCAATTTCCTGAAGCTTTGGGCGTTCCTCTGCACTCAAGTTGTATTGATCGAAACCGAATAGGACGGCATCGAATGGACGAATGGTGTTCAATGGGTCGGAAAATCCTTCCAAAGCTGCATCTCTTGGTTGCAAAAGGTCACTGTCAGTCAAGTTTCCTCGCAGAGGGGCGCCCAACTCGGAGAATTCATCACCTCCATTGAAACCTGATGCTCCTGTTGCACTGGACGATCCGTCAGAACTTCTGTTTAGAGTTGACTGGTGGTTGTTCTTCTTCGAGCAACCACCAAGCAGGATTGCGGAAATTACAAAAAGGGAAGTAAGTCGTGAAGTCTTCATGATTAGGAATCTCTTCGTACGATGAGTTGAGCTTTTCTTTCGAGTCCGGCCGTTGTCGGGTCTGCATCCGGAGTAGCCTCTTCATCCCCCTTGGAAAGAATTTCGATCCGGCTGTCCTGAACCCCTAGGTCAACGAGATAGTCCCTTACGCTAGTGGCCCTTCTGTCTCCGAGAGATTTGTTGTACGCCGGCGTACCTTTCCAGTCGCAATAGCCTTCGACCAGAATCCTTACGTTCGCATTGTCGCTCAGGTAGGAAGCGACCTCTTGAAGCTTCGTCCTCTCTTCCGCTCCTATGTTATATTGATCGAAGCCGAAGAAAATGGGGTCTCCATAAAGCTCGCCGCTATCGTATGCTTCGGGATCCCAGAATGGATCTTGAGGAAAAAGTCCGTCTTCTCCGTCAAGCCCGGTAATGGTTGCCCCCAAGGGGGATAACTCGTCATCCGAATTGGCCAAGCCATCGGGCGATCCGATAAAGGTCCCTCGGTCGGTGCCCTTGATCAAAGCCGTATCCTCAGGAGAAGGCCCTTTGTTTTTCGAGCAACTGCTAAACAGCGTTGCCAACGCAAATGCTACTACCATCCACAATGATTTTTTCATAATGTTATTCCCGCTTTATGATGAAGATCAAAATTCCCAATTTGATCGATTGTTGATAATTTTCTTGCACGCGGCGTGGAGCTCGTCAATGGGAAAAGCTTGAAACGATCAATTTATTTACTTGCTGACAATGGTTCGCTCGAGGCTCGCTCTACCTTAAACCTAAGAAAAGCGGCTCAATTGGCAGTTGAGTCAACAGGGGCAGAGGTTCAGCCCGTCAGTTTGCTTCATTCCTCCAAGGTCGATCCACAATCACTCGGTGGGGTCAAAGCCGAGACCATGGAAGACTTTCTGTCCGGACCGATTGCTCAATCTTCTGACGATTTGCGGATCCTTCCTTTTTTCTTCGGACCGAGCCGGGCTTTGACCGAGTGGCTGCCCGAAAAACTCGAGCAATGGAAGAGCGAACGGGATGGACGAAGCTTTCGCGTCCTGGATTGCCTTCATCAGCCCGGTGATACCCGATTGGCCATCGCCTTGGAAGATCTCTGTCTCCAGTCGATTGAGAAGAACGAATTGAAAAAACCGTTCCTTGCCCTGGTCGACCATGGCACCCCGGTATTTGACGTTCACCGGGTACGCGAAGAGGTCGGGGAGGAGCTCAAGGAAAGGATTGCGGATCGCATTTCCGGATTCTCCACCTGCTCGATGGAGCGCAGGGCTGGTGTGGAATACGATTTTAACGAACCCTTGCTCGAAAACCTACTGTCCGAAAAGAACGGAGAATTCGAGGAAATGCTGGTAGCCCAACTTTTTCTTTCCCCCGGACGTCATGCCGGGGAGGGCGGGGATTTGGACCGGATATGCAGCTCGTTCGCTGATTCGTCGCCTTCCCATCGCCTCATCCGGACCGACCTGCTGGGGGGGCATCCCTTGGTGATCGAGATTCTCTGCCAAAGAATTATTCAGGATGAGGCATCTAGAGTTCGAGGACAATGAATAGGAATTTGAGTGCCGGATGCTCCTTTGGGTAACTAAGGGTTATCCAACGAGTGAACCCCGCTTACTTTTCCACTAGCCAGATATTCTGAAAGCGGACTGGGTTGCCATGTCCTTGGAGGTGGATTTGGCCCTTTCCCTTTTCGGGGCGCCCGCCGCCTGCTCCCGTTCCTTTGTCGAGTTCGTAGTCGTCATGAATGACGACTCCGTTGTGGCGGGTGGTGATGCGGGCGTTCTTCACTTTCTTGCCGTCCTTGAAGCGAGGGGTAGTGAATTCGATGTCATAGGTTTGCCAGGTTAGGGGAGGCAAGCACATGTTGACCGCCGGAGGCTTCTTTCGATAGAGGGCTCCACAGAAATTGAACTCTCCCTTGATTCCAAAGGAATCGAGAATCTGGGTCTCGTAGTTGTTGAAGATGTAGACACCGCTGTTTCCACGGTCCTGATTGCCAGGCTTGGTGTTCGGCTTGTAGGGTGTGCGGAATTCGAGGTGAAGGGTGAAGTCCCCGAATGAGTCCAGTGAAACGACCCCTTCCTCAAGCAGGTTTCCGTCTAGCTTGACTCCCCCTGAAAAACGATCCATCTGGACACCTCCAAAAAGAACCTTGGCACCTTTGGACGCCTTCTTGCCTAGGGTCGGGCTCTTGCGTTCAACCCGGTCGTAGGCGAACAATTTCTCGTCGCCCTTGGTTCCGGTGGCCGTGTCGCCTTTGATGACCACGGTTTCCCCGCTCTTGGCTTTCAGGGTGGTTTTTCCTCCTTCTGTCGAACCATTCAGTAATACAAACTCGTTGTTTTCAGCCCCGCTTCCGGGGAGGCCTCCTGAATAAAGGGCGGCTTGAAAGTTTCCGTCTCCCAGGGCTACCACTTGTAGGCCGTACTGTCCCTTTTTTCCTTTGGACCCGATCTCGGCCGTGTCGGCATATTCGCCCTGAATGGAGAAGTCAGGGTCTTTGGCGGCGACGCTCGGGTCCTTGGTGGCTTTGGTTCGTGGCGCGGCCCATGAAAGGGTTGCGAAACAGGTGAGGCATAAGATGAGGAGGGAAGTGATTTTCATGGCCTAATGATAAGATGGAAATTCTTTTGGTTGGCAAAAACAAAGTGACCTTGTCGGTCAAGAACCCCCGAGAGGGGCTAAGTATATGCCTGCAAGCAGAAGGCAGGCTCCGAGTAATCTCCTTATTTGCGTTGCCTTGGGGATGGCTCCTTCCTTTAGGCCAATCCTTTTGCCGAACCAGGCGACCAGGAGGATGGCCCAAAGCCCCCGGCATGAGTAAAAGACGTTTGCTTCGGTGGGGACGTGATGAAAACCGATGGCTATGGACATCAGCACGGCTTGCGCTCCCATAGGGAAGCAAGAGGCCCACATCCAGCGATCCGCTCGTCCCCGAAAGGCAAGAAACTTGCCTTTGGACAAGGGAATGAGAAGGAAAGAGAGCAAGCCCACGGTGGCAAACATGGAAAAGAGTACGTTGAAGGGGTCGGAGAGATGGCTGAAGTGGGGAACCAGCGCATCGACCAAGCCAAACCCGACCGCTGTGGCGAGAGCGAATCCGAGTCCCATGAGCGATAGCTTGGATCCTCGGGCCGGCCAGCCGATCAAGGCGACTGCAATGGCCGCGAGGATTGCGGCCGTCCAGGTTTCCGGCCCGAGCGGAGTTGGAGAAAGACTCAGAATAAAGAGGAAAAGGGCTACGAATACGGACTTCGAGCCCATGATCGGCGTTACCATGGATGCATCTCCCGAGCGCAATGCGATGAAGCAACAGGACTGGGCGGCGAAGAATAGAATGCCAATCATGCCTCCAGCCTGCAGGTCTTCCATGGCCAAAGGTGTTTGAGCGAGCATGGGGTAGGGGATGAAGAATAGCGCCATCACCCAGTTCGAATAGACGAGAGAACGAAAGGTCCCCGCTCCAAGTTCCAAGCCCCGCTTGGCCAGCAAGGCGCTTATTGTGTATACGAAGCCCGCGGAGAGGGCAAAGAGGTAAGGGGGGAGATTGTTTGGCAAGTGGAGTTTCCCGGAGAGTTGCTAGGTGGCTTATTTTCCGGTGAATTCCTTGCTCAGGCTTTCGCAGTAGGCGGCGTCCTGTTCCTTGGTTCCGATGACAAGTCGATACTTGATTTTGACTGGTTTTTGGGGGGTGGCCTGTGACTTGAAATAGGAACCGAATCGTCCGTAGTCGCGTTCGCTGTAGAAGGACGGTTTGGGGTTGTCCGGATGGTCGAGGTATACGGTGAAGTAGCGTTGATCTTCCACAATCACGCTCTGAGCCTTCCAAGGCAAGTTGGTCATGTCCTTGTTTCCTGGCCAGTTTTTGGTTTTGCCCTTTTCGTCTTTTCCATCCTTTGGACGGACGTAATAGGTCTGCTTGGCGTTTTTCGATGCCACCTCGTTGGATGCCCGGAATTGAAACCCGGCATGCTGGGGATCTCCATCCAGGGTCACGGAGTCCTGCTTGGTGGACAACACCGAACTGAAGTCAACCTGAAGGCTTCCATCCTTGTGGTGCGAGAAAGAGAGGGTTCTTTGTTCGGTTGCGAAGATCGAACCGTCGTCCACCCGCCAGGCGATTTCAACGGTGTGTCCTGCCCCGTTCCCGTCGGCATGAGACTTGAGGATCTTCTCGTGGGTCTGATAGCCTCCCTTGCAATGCCAAGTGTCTACCCTGACTTTTTTGCCTTCGGCATTGGCTGCCGAGCATTTTGAGAATCCATAGTAAATTCCACGGTGATGAGTGAATTTTCCTCCCGGTCCTTTGGTAAGGAAGCCATCGCCATCCGCTTGGTATACGTGATGGAAGGGTTTGTAGGTGCGCTCCCGATCCTTGGGGTCCATTCGTTCATAGACGTAGCGGGCGATTTTCTTGTCGCCCTTCATGAGGTCTAGGTGCTTGCCCGGTTCGTCTTTCCATGAATAGCCGTGATGCTTGGCAAGCAAGGAAATGGAGGTGGACGCGACAAGAAGGGTGGCGAGTAGGAATGATTTCATAGTGCTCGGAGGAAACCGCTTTTCTCCTGTGATTCCAAGCGAAAACGGATGCACTCCCGGAAACTTTTTTCTCCAAGCTTCGTTCAATGAGCTAGAAAAGAATCGAATTTTCATTAGGATACCAAACTATGCCACGCCTTTTCCCATTTGCTTTGCTTGTCTGCATCCACTCGACGAATGCGGTCGTTGACTTCGAGAAGGAAGTCTGGCCCATACTGGAGGCGAGATGCGTGGAATGTCACAAAGCGCCCTACGAACTGAACGGAAAGCTCAAGGAACCTAAGTCCGGGTTGCGCCTGGATGGGGCTGCTTACATTATGCATGGTGGGGACGACGGTCCTGTAGTGGTGGCTGATCATCCGAGTCAAAGCTCGCTTTATCAACGAGTGATTTTACCTGGGGACGATTCAGACATCATGCCCCCGAAAGGCGATCCTTTGACTCATCGCCAAAAGGAGGTTTTGAGAAAGTGGATTGCCCAAGGTCTGGATTTCGGGAAATGGGTCGGGCAGACTGATGGGGTAGAGGAACTCGCTCAACGAAAAAAGGCGGACAGCAAGGTTTTCGTGCCCGAGCACATTAAGTTTTATACTAATCTTTCGGCTGGAATACAGCCTTTGCCCGAAGCCGATTTGGTACGGATTGCCAAAGAAACGAAATTAATGGTGCGCCCAATTGGCATTGGGAGTTCATTAGTGGAGGCTCGGGTAGTCACCGACCCTGCTCAAGTCGGTGATGCTCAAGTCAACCTATTGAAGCCGCTCGCGGGGCATCTAGCCAAGCTTGATTTGCGCAATACGGCCATTACCGAACGCTCGCTCGTTGAGATTGCAAACTTTTCCAAGCTTACCGAGCTAAACCTGCGAGGCACCAAGGTTGGGGATTCCGGACTCTCGAAGGTCTCCCGGTTGGCTGCCTTGCAAACGCTCAATCTTTGCGAGACCGAGGTTTCGGACAAAGGCTTGGGCTGGTTGAAGAAATCCAAGTCACTAAGCCAAGTTTTCCTTTGGGGCAGTCGCGTGAGCCCGGAAGGGCAACGTCGTATAGCGAATATCCTCGCCCCCAAAAAGTAACCGTCGCAAGAGTTTCAGTCGGACAATTTCCAAAGGGTGTTGTCCGATCTTATGTACAAGGCTCCTTCGGAAACGGCCGGGGAGCAAAGGATCGTTTCATTCAATTCGATCGATCTTATGGTCTTCCCTTCCTCACCGCCAAGTTGCACGACTTGTCCCAATCCTTCTTCGTTGAAAACGAACAGGTGATCCTTGGTGGATACGGGCGAGCCGCTCATTGGTCCTTTCATTCTCGTCCGCCAAATGATTTTTCCACTCTTGGTTTCCGCGCAGGTCAAGACGTTCGCCTTGTTGAGTACGTAGAACTTGTCTCCCGATAAGGTCGGACTGGCGGTGCCTGGTCCAAGTTTGTTATCGCGCCATAATTGGGTGTGGGACTTTCCATCACCACGGGCCTGCAAAGCAGTCAATCCTTTGGACGGCACAAGAATCGTATTTCCCGATACTGTACTTGAGGGAATGGTGGAAGCTCCGTCCTCATAGAGCCATTGATCCTTTCCGGTTTCCGGGTCGATCACGGCGATTCCCTTCATCGACTGGAGAGCGACCTGTTGCTTGTTTCCTCTGCCTAGCACTGTCGGAGAGGTCCAGTTTGCTCCCCGGGGGCGGTCTTTTTTCCATAGGGTCGTACCGTTTTTCAGGTTTAAGCCGGCGGTAAAGGATTCGGCGTCGTTCTCGACTTGCGCGACAAGAACCCCTTTGGCGATGACCGGAGAGGATGACATGCCGAGACCATTCGCGGCGTTCGGATAATCATAGGTAAGCCCGCGCAACCATTTCAAATTGCCCTTCAAGTCCAGGCAGAAAACGTCATTTGAGGAAAACTGGGCAACCACTACTTTTCCGTCACTGACCATGGTGGGGGCGGCCACGCAGGTCTTCTCATGACATACCGTTCTGCCGGTTGCCTTGAATTTTCTTTCCCAAGCCTTCTTTCCGCTCTTTATATCAAATGCGATAACGTGGAGGGTTTCCTGTTTTGGGCCGCTGGATGCCGTGAGAAAGACGAGATCCTCAACGACTATCGGACTGGATAAACCCCGACCGGGAAGCTTGGCCTCCCATGATGAGTTGGATTCAAGTCCGATATCCGGTGATAAGTCTTCTTTGATAATGCCATTCCCATTGTCTCCTCGGAAAGAGAGCCAATTGCCAAAGAGGGAGAAGGGAAGAAAGAGAACGAAGACTGCGATAATGGATGAATTCATTTTGAATTACTTGGTTGAGTTGACTGAGTGGAGGGCGGTTCCGCTAAAATCAGTGACCCGGAGGCAAAACTCCCACTGCTTGGTCCATGATTGAGTTTGTTCATTTTGGCACACTTTAACGAGAATGACGTTGGTGCCTTTCTTTAATTGGCCGTCGATGATGAACTGGTCGACCCGTGTTTTCCCACGATGGTATTCATCGCGGGCGAACAAAAGCTCCCCGTTTAACCAGAGTTTCCAAGCGTTTTTTGAACCGATCCTGAACTGGGCCGGTTGTGCGGAATCGGCCTCGAAAGTAGTATGGGCATAGGCCAAGACCTCCTTGATCTCGCCATATTGCAAATTGACGTCGAGCATGCCAAACGGATCGGGCGTGGAGAAGGCGCTCCATTTTGCCTTTTCGTTCTTCCCTTGGTAAGTGGCTTGCAGGTCAATCTTGCTTTCGGGCGGATATTCTTTCCCGAATCCTTTTCTGTCCGTATTGTCGAAGGGCCCGATTGTGTCCCACTTGACCAGAAAGCCCATCAGGGCCTGCAGGTCAATTTTTTCGCCCGTCTTTTCCAATGCGTCTCTGGCTTCTTTGATCTGATCGACCTCGCGACCCTTGGAGAGTGCTTTTTTGTAGAGGGCCTTGGCCCGTTTGGATTCATCTGTCTTACGGGCTGATTCGAGAAGGTCGCCCACTGCAAGCCGGCGCAGGCTTGGCTCGCGGTCATCAATGAACTTAGGGGTCAAGTCTTTGGCAAGATCTGGCTTTTTCTCTCGAATGATCTCGAAAGCGAGCTTTCTCGAGCTTCCGGTGTTACCATGGTTTTTAAGGAAGGAAAGAATTTTATCCTCAGGAAAACCGCTTCCTTCACGATCCATGATTTCTGAGATCGCAGAGCGAATCCAATTGTCACCCAAATCGTTCGCCTGGTTCATCGCCTCCAGAAGTTTGGGGATCGAAGAGGCATTGAGCTTTTTGACCGCGGGCCAGGCTCGAACGGCCTGTTCGTTTCCTGTTCCTTTGGAGCCGACTTTGGTTAATGCATTGAGCAATTCCTGCTCCTGCCCGGAGAGTTGGCACAGAACCAACGATCCGAAAGTGAGCAGAATGAGTGGGTTTTGGGAAATCTTCATGATTCTTCCTTTTTGAAGCCAATCGGGTCTTTCGGAAAGTAAAAAAAGTTGCTCAAGGTTCTTTTTGCTTTCCAAGTCAGGTTTCGTGCGGAATGGTGCGGGCATGAAAATCACCCTCTTCATTCCCTTCGTTTTGGCCACTTTTGGCTATGCTGTTTCTCTGGTTGCAGGCGTTGAGAAGGAAACCCTTCTCCTTTGGCCCGATAAAGCCCCGGGTGAAGTGCTTGGTGCAGTGGGGAAGGAGAAGGCCGAAACCAAGGGGGGGATCCTTCGAATATCCAATGTTTCCAAACCCACTTTTACAGTCTTTCCAGCAAATCCAAAACATGCGAACGGTACGGGTGTTTTGGTTTGTCCGGGCGGTGGGTACAGCATTCTCGCTTACGAACACGAGGGCGTAGCGATTTGCGAGTGGCTTAACTCCATTGGCGTGACCGGGTTTCTTTTGAAATATCGTGTCCCGAGAAGAAAAAACAGGCCCAAGCATGAAGCTCCCTTGCAGGATGCTCAGAGGGCCATCGGCATGATCCGCATGAACGCTAAAAAGTGGAGTGTTGATCCTGATCGCTTGGGGATTCTCGGTTTTTCAGCGGGAGGCAACCTTTCCGTGATGAGCTTGACTTCTCATAAGTCCAGAACCTATCCGAAAGTCGATAGCGCGGATGAATTATCCTGTCGCCCGTCCTTCGGCATTCTCATTTACCCTGCCTATCTGGTGGATCGAAAGAAACGGGACAAGCTTTTCCCTGAGATAAAGATAAATAAGGAAACCCCTCCTTGCTTCTTCGCTCATACGGGCGATGATAAGGTTCCTGCCGAAGGAAGCGTGCTTATGTACCTCGAGCTCGAAAAGGCCGGCGTGAAGGGAAACGAGCTTCACGTTTATCCTTTCGGCGGTCACGGATACGGAATGCGTTCAAGTGAGCATCCGGTCGTTACTTGGCCTGCAAGGGCTCAGCAATGGATCAAAGCCATGGGGTGGTTGAAGAAATGAGTGTTCCTTCTTTCGGTCGCGCGGTCCGCTATTCAGAGTATGGAGATCCTGCAGCAGTTCTCCAAATGGAGGAGGTTCCCGTTCCTGAATTGGGTGCTGGAGAAGTTCTTTTGCAAATGCAGGCGACCACCATCCATCCTTCGGACATAGGGCTGATCAATGGTTCATACGGTCGTTTGCGTGACTTGCCTGCAGTAGCCGGAAGGGAAGGGGTGGGGACAGTTATTTCGGTTGGCCCGGGAGTAGACGAAAAGGTCATGGGCCGTCCGGTCGCTCTTCCGGACGATCAGGGGACTTGGCAGGATTACGTCAAGATCCGAGCGGATGACTTAATCCTCTTTCCCGCGCTGGTTCCTTGGACTCAACTTGCGGTATCCATTCTCAACCCCTTGACTGCCTGGCGGCTTTTGAGCGATTTTGAATACCTCAAGGAGGGAGATTTCGTGATCCAAAATGCCGGCAATTCAGCCGTAGGCTTGGCTGTGGCTCAGTTTGCCAAGAAAATCGGGGTCACTCTGGTCAGCTTGGTCAGGAGTGAGGAAAGACGAACCGAATTAATTGATTTTGGCACCGGTGAAGTCTGGATTGATGATGACGAGGTACCTGAGAGGGCAAAGCAATTCACTCATGGAAAGGGGTGTGTTCTTGGCCTGAATTCAGTGGGTGGTCGGAGCGCGTTGAGAATCGCAAGATCTCTCGGAGAGGGCGGCGTGCACGTAACCTTTGGCGCGATGGATGGTTCTCCTGTCCGTTTTCCTACGAGAAGTCTGATTTTCGATGACGTTCGCTTCGTGGGTTTCTGGTTGGACAAATGGAAACGAAAGCAAAGTCCCTCTAGCTTGAGGAATGCGCTCGAAGAGGTTCTGCAACCCTTGGCCTTGACCGAGATTCGTCACCCTGTGGACAAGGTTTTTGGATTGAATGAATTCGAACAAGCTCTAAGCAGGAATTCAGAGTCAAGAATGGGAAAAGTCCTGCTTGCCAGAGACAAGGATTCTCTCGACTAGCTAATGATCAAGACTTGAGCCTGCTCAAGAAAGAAGAGAGGGAGAAATGCTTGCCGGGGCAAGCGGTATGATTGGGGTGAAGAATTTTGTGTGTCGTGACGTTCGCAATGCTTATGCGGCGACTTTTCATAAGATATCTGCACAAGCTCTCTAGGCTTTTGAGCTGCTTGGAGGTTGGGGCTCGCAGTTCGAAGTTTCCGATGAGGCAGATACCTATGGTCGTTTTGTTGAGGGAGGATTTCTTCATGTGACCGCCGTCGAGTTGCCCTTTCCATCTTCCGCCAACGTGGATTTCCCCATCCGCGGCCTTTCGGGAGCCGTTCGAGATAACGAAATGATAAGCCAAGCCGTTTTTCATTCCCCGGGCTTTGTGCACGCGATGCATGTTCATGGCGTCGTCCACGGGGGTGGCGGAGTGGTGGATGACGATCTTCTTCCATCTGGAGGAAGACTTGATTGCGTTGAGGGTCTTGAGCACGGATGAAGGGAGTGTGGGATGTTTTGGCGTAATCGCTTTCGTACCGAGGGGAATGACTAGTTTTTGACCGACCTTGATCAAGTCAGGTCGGGAAATTCCGTTCGCTTTGATGATAATGTCAGTCTTTACTCCGAAACGTGTCGCAATCGAACCCAAGTGATCTCCCTTTTTGATTACATAGGTAACTTGCTTGCTCGAACCGGATGGAATCTTGAGTTTCTTCCCGACAAAAAGAAGATTCGGATTTGATATGCCGTTGTACGACTGAAGGACTGCAGTGGGGACTCCATATTTGCGAGCGATCCCACCCAATGTTTCGTTTTTTTGAACGACATGTGTGCTTTCTCCGCAAAGAATGCCAATGCATGCGAAGAAGCATGAAAAAATAAATATATACCTCATCTACCGCATTCGGTTATTTTTAATTCCCTGACGTATGGCAACAATGAAGTTGCATCTGATAGATTTTATCCCATTGAGCTTTACCATTACCATGCTTTCGCACAAAAAGGAAAACCTTATGAACCTACGGACGAAAATCTGGCTCGTTTCCCAAGGCATGCTTTTGCTTACGGCCTGCATTATTCAAGTTACCTTTTACCGCGGTATCGAGGTCGGACCCATTCTCGGGACGCCCAAACGGCCTTATTGGGAGATTATTTCCGGAACCGAACCGGTGATTCCCGAGGACATCCTTTCCTTCGGTGTTGATCCTGAATTCTATGATGCCCGAATTCCCTTGAAGCCCGGACAGATCGAATCCTTGAACTTGCGCAAAAACAGGCTTTCCGCCAGGCAAGAACAGGGCTTGCGGATAGCTTTTGCCGGTGGATTGATCGTCAACCTGATTTACTTTTTTGCCTTTCACCTTTTAGTTCGATATTTCCAAAAAACCATCCGAAACGCACAAAAAAGGGAGATTGTGTGAAAAATATCACTCTTTTGGGTTGCTTAACTCTCCCATCCTTTTTGCATAGGCATTAAGACATCACGAATTATGAATAGCCGATCGATCTTTCAATCTACCACTTTGCTTTTAGCTTGGGTGATTATTTCCTTTTCCAATTCGCTCGCCGGCCAATCTCAAGCGGGCAGGGGCACCCCTTCCTATGCCGGAGAAAAACCCGTAGTCAGTTATTACGAGGATTTGGATGACAAAACCTTCTATCACCAAAGACGGATTTACGGGATGAAGGGGGAACTGAACAACTACTCTGAAAAGCTTCATAACCTGCAAGCAAGATTTGATCAGATCTTTTACGGGCTGACTGCAAAAAATTCATTCACGACACCCTTTGACGTTTCCAATCAACCCGCAAGGCCCAGTCGCCCCCGTCGTCCCGCTTTCGAGTCAAATGCAACCAATAATGCTTCGAGCGCCAACGCATATGCCCAACCTAGGTTGCAAGCGAACAAGGCCTTTTCTTCGCCCCAGACCGTAATAACTTCCAATACCCTTGCCTTTAACGTCGACTCTCCCGGGCGCTCTTCGAGTAATGACCGTCCGACGAGCGTCTTCTCGCCAGGCAGTTCCAGTGGAGGCAGTATGGGGACGTACCTGATCGTTACTCCCGGTGTTTCCTTTCCTCATAAAATCCATAAAACGGCCCAATCCTATCGCAAGTATGATCCTGGGTTTGCCGTTTCTTTGGCCGGTGGATTCAAGAAGGAGGGGTTTCGTTTTGGGTTAGGTACTTCATACGGAAGAAATTCCTTTCACGAGAGTTCTCATGAAAAGCCCTCGATGGCCCCCTTGGCGCAGGAGAGCGAAACGTTCACGGTGTATCTGGACTTGGGGTACGAATTCGACTTGATCGGATCGTTGGAAGGTTACCTGGGGACCGGACTGGGCTATTACCTTTCCCGTATAGAAGACCCCTTGAGTCGAAACGATCGGGGTTTTTATGCCACTGGGTCCATTGGTTTGGCTTATAACTTTTCTGAGGCTTTTGCGCTTCGTCTTGGCTATAGGTACCATCATGAAGAAGAAGTCCCTGCTCATCTAGCCGAATTGGGCTTGGACCTCGAATTCTAGTTTTATATGAGCGATGCTGCAGAGGGAGTTACGGATACTCCCTACAAGCAAAGTTGCATTCAGAGGCTTCTGCTTTTTCCGTTGGGCATGCTCTACAGGCTTTGGACTTTTTCCGTACGCATTTCCTATGATAGCCGATACCAGTCCCATGCCAATCCTTCCTCCTCCGGTCCGATTATTCTTCTCCTTTGGCATAACCGGCTTTTTCTGGCAGGGGAATGGCACCGTCGATTCCGCAAGCCAATGACTTGCTATGGATTGATAAGCGCGAGCAAAGATGGTGCCTTGCTGGAGACCTTTTACGGATGGGCCGGCATTCGTTCGGTTCGAGGGTCACAAAACCGGAGAGGGACTCAAGCCTTGCGCGATTTGGTTCGCGTGACCAAAAACGGTCATGACGTCGGTGTTACGCCTGATGGATCGAGGGGGCCTCGCTACCAGGCTAAACCGGGGGCGCTTTTGCTAACCAAGTTAACCAAGGCGCCCATTCTCCTTCTGTCATTTGAGTTCGGTTGGTCAATCAAGCTCAAGTCTTGGGACAAATTCGTCATTCCGCTTCCCTTTTCCAAGGCCACGGCCGTTACTCGTCTTCTAGACTACGATGAGACTTTTGAGGGGCGAACGATCGAGGAGGCGACCCGGTTCGTCGAGGAGAAACTGATTGAATTGACTAAAGACTAACCATTCTTTGTTTCGTTTTCTTCAAGAATCCACTTGCCCAATGCTTGATCCTCTCTTTTTGATCCTTCCTTTTTTATGAGCACAGTCCTCCAAACTACAGATTTGACGAAGGAGTTTTCTCAAGTGTTAGCGGTCGACCGATTGAACTTACGCTTGGAAAAAGGATCGATTACGGCGCTACTTGGCGGGAATGGAGCGGGCAAGACGACTACTCTGTCAATGCTTTTGGGTTTGCTCAAGCCTAGCTCCGGAATGATTGAACTGTTTGGGGAAAACTTCATAGACAATCGTTTTTCAGTTCTGGGCAGGATGAATTTCTCTTCTCCCTATGTCGATCTGCCTCAACGCTTGACAGTGAGGCAAAACCTTTCGGTTTACGGAAGGCTTTACGGAGTGAAGAACGTTTCCCGCCGAATTGATGAACTGGTTGCGGAGTTTCGACTGGGAGACTTGTTGGACAGGAGGCTTCGCAGGCTCTCATCCGGGCAGAAGACCCGAGTCTCCCTTGCCAAGTCAATGATCAACCGCCCCGAGTTCTTGCTGTTGGACGAACCGACTGCAAGCTTGGACCCGGAAACGACTGGCTGGATCCGTGATTTGCTCGATCAATATCGCAAGGAATCTGGTGCCACTATTCTGTTTGCCAGTCATGATATGCGTGAGGTGGAGCTTCTGTGCGATGACGTTCTCTTGCTCAGTCAAGGCAAGTTGGTCGAAAAGGGATCGCCTCGCGAACTTTTGTCCAAGTATGACCATCAAACGCTAGAGGAAGTCTTTCTTCAAGTGAGCAAACAAGGAGGAGAGGAATGAGTGAAGGAAGTCCATTCGGTCGAATTTCGGCCCTTTTGCTTCGCTACGTCTATTTGCTCAGAAGCTCTTGGCCTAGGATAATAGAGATCGCCTACTGGCCGACCATGCAAATGATCATATGGGGGTTCGTTTCTCAGCACTTTGCGACGGCGAGTCCGGAATTAACGGCGGGGGGAATCCTTATTTCCGTAGTGTTGGTTTGGGATTCTCTCTTCAGGTCGCATATAAGTTATACCCTTTCCTTTCTTGAGGAAATGTGGTCCCGAAACTTGGGGAACCTCTTTGTTTCTCCGCTGCGACCATGGGAGTTGATCGGCGCCCTTGCTTCGATCAGCATGATGCGGACTTTGATCGGCATGGTGCCCGCCGCTCTTCTTGCCATTCCCTTTTTCGGCGTTTCCGTTTTTGACATGGGCTTGCCCCTTCTTGCCTTTTTTCTAAACCTTGTTTTTACTGGATGGGCGATTTCGCAATTCGTTACGGGGATTCTCATTCGTTACGGCCTTGGAGCCGAAAGTCTCACCTGGGTCCTGCCTTTCCTTATCGCTCCCTTTTCCTGCATTTATTATCCCTTGAAAACTTTACCCGAATGGATGCAGTCCGTTGCTGCTTTCATTCCGACATCCTATGTATTCGAAGGGATGAGGGCCCTGTTGATTCCTGAGGAAGGTGAGGATCAAGGTGTTTTCAGGGCAGATCTCCTTTGGCAGGCATTCGGTCTGAATCTCATCTATTTCACTCTTGGCCTGGGGGCCTTTTTCTTGGCATTTAACGCTGCCCGCAAGCACGGCTTGCTTTTGCAATCAGGCGAGTAGTTTGTTTCGTTGCCAAGCGTGCGCTTTCTCTTCAAATAGGTATTCCTCTTTAACCAAGAACACTTTCAATATGGCTAGAATCAATCAAAACTACGATAAGCTGGCGGCCGGTTACTTGTTTCCCGAGATTGCCAGAAGAACAAATGCCTTTCTCGGTTCGAATCAGGGAGCCGAGGTTCTCCGATTGGGGATCGGAGATACGACTGAACCCATCGTTCCGGCGGTCCTGAAGGGGTTGCATAACGGAGTCGATTCACTTGGAGTTGCGGAAACCTATTCCGGTTACGGCCCATCTGAAGGAGTTACTCCGCTCAGGGAAGCTCTTGCCCGTGAATATGGCGCATTGGGCCTGTCCCTATCGGCTGACGAATTTTTCGTGAGTGACGGAGCCAAGTCCGATTCCGCAAACATTCAGAGCATCTTTTCTCAAGACTGCGTGGTTGCCGTTCAGGACCCGGCATATCCTGTTTATGTCGACAGTAACGTCATTTACGGCCGAACCGGGGACGCGACTGATTCCGGGTATGATGGCCTTGTGTACATGCCATGCACGGAAGAAAACGGTTTTTTTCCTCCTTTGCCTGATGGTAAGGTTGATCTCATTTACCTTTGCAGTCCGAATAATCCAACCGGAGCCGTAGCGACTAAAGATCAACTGAAGTCGTTCGTCGATTATGCCCTGGAGCACAAAGCCATCATCTTTTTCGATTCGGCCTATTCTGCCTTCATAACCGATCCGGAGCTCCCGCGCTCAATCTACGAGGTCGAGGGCGCGGACAAGTGCTCCATCGAATTCAACAGTTTCTCCAAGACGGCAGGGTTTACCGGCGTGCGACTGGCATGGACCATCGTACCGAAGGCCTGCGAAGCCGAAGACGGATCAGCCGGCAAGTTGCACTCCCTTTGGACTAGGCGCCAAAATACCTTCTTCAACGGAGCATCGAACGTCGTTCAAGCTGGTGGGTTGGCCGCCTTGAGTTCTGACGGGAAGGCTCAGACTGCACAGCAGGTTTCCTTTTACCTTGAGAACGCAAGGATTATCAATGAAGGACTTCAGTCCTTGGGTATTACGACCTATGGCGGAGGTAACGCCCCGTATGTATGGATGAAGGCGCCGGGAGGGCTGACCTCTTGGGGCTTTTTCGACAAATTGCTCAACGAATGTCATGTCGTAGGTACCCCCGGGTCCGGGTTCGGACCGGCGGGGGAGGGTTTCTTCCGATTAAGTGCCTTTGGGCATCGTGAAAACGTCGAGCGGGCGGTTGCTTCGATCAAGAGTAAGCTCGCCATTTGAGATTCTCTGACCGTTTGCTCAGGCTATTCTAAACATAGCCTTGGGACGTTGGCTTGATGATCAGTTCAGGTACATGAGCCCGGGCGGGGAGTTCGGCAAGGAGCAGTACGGCATTTGCAATATCCTCAGGTTGAAGAATCTGAGCTCGATGCTCGGGCGGAGGAGGCACGGGTCGTTGGTCGAGGATTGGCGTATTGACTTCTCCTGGAAAAAGATTCGTTATCCTGATTCCGTTCTCCCGTTCTTCTTCCGCCGCGCAAGCCCCGAGTCCGGTCACCCCGAATTTCGATGCGTTGTAGGCAGCTCCACCCAAGGGATTTGAACGTTTCCCCGAGACCGAGTTGATCATTACGATCAAGCCATCCTTGCGGGGGCGCATTCTATCGAGTGCCAACCTCATGCAATCGAAGGCACCGGTAAGGTTTATTTGAATGACCGTATCCCAATCCTTGCCTGAAACTTCGTTGATCGCCCTCTGGGGAATATTGATTCCGGCAGCGTTTACCAAGATGTTCAATTCACCAAGTTCCTGGTCAAACCAATCGAAGAGTCCTTCGAGACTTTCCCTGTCCGCCACGTCCGC
>Ga0315322_10000545_pt1 | contig 28371 bp, 25 predicted proteins | sample M110021515metaG_FD_203461 | JGI IMG/M metagenome (GOLD analysis project Ga0315322, IMG submission 203461) | Ammonia-oxidizing marine archaeal communities from Monterey Bay, California, United States - M1 100m 21515 | ecosystem: Environmental > Aquatic > Marine > Intertidal zone | place: USA...
CATTACAATATTACCTAATTTAATTATATTTTTTGTATTTAAAGATAATTTCGCAACCTCCTCTTGTGTCATATATCTATTTCTTTTAGCACGAGATATTCTATAAAAATAATCTGTATCTACGTGTTCAGACCTATGCTTAGCAATCAATTGGTTTATCCCATTCGTTAAATATATAGCTGGAAGATTATCTAGAAAACTAAGACCTCCGATGATTTCTTTAGCAGTCATCCTCGAAATAATTTTAAGACTATTAATTTTATTAATTCTAAAATATCTATCGACATTTCTTTTTAATTTTTCATAATCACTTACCACCAAAGTTTTTTTCGATTTAGTAGTTCTCATAGACCTATTCAAAATTAAAGCAAATCTCCCATACAATCTTAATAACATTTCATCTATTACAGACAAATTTTGAAATTCATTTCTAGATTGGACGGCGCGAATTTTACTTTTTACAGCATATTCTTTGTATCGATATTCATATTCAATTTCCCCCGTTTCAGGATTCCGTGAAAATTCGGGAAAACGACGAGAATCCCTAATAATTTTTTCAAAATTCTCTCGATCAAAACGATTTAAGATATGGTGATATTCTCCGTAATTCATTTAACAACCTCCTTGTTATTCTTATTACATTTTGAATAATTAAACCGTAAAATCTTTTGAATCAAAATTAATCTTACGGAAAAATTTAAATCTACGCTTACTAGAAAAAAGATCTCCATTAAAATTATTTTGCACTATATCCCTTTGATTAATATCTTCAAGCTTCATAGGTTCTAAAAGAACTGCTCTTCTATTCATAGTTCTATCCATCTTTTGAATTCCTACAACTCTAAAAGGTGTATGGCTCGGAATAATAAGCTCACCTGAACTAAGTTCATCTTTACCTTTCAATAATTTATTATTTGGATCACGCTCAAATCTACCCCTGTTATTTATTTCTGCTCGATCAAGTTTAAACCCTGCAATGTCCATATAATTCAATTTTTCATTATTCTTAATAACGTATAAAATTTCTTCTTCTTTTATAAAATCTTTATGATTTTCTTTATGAGTAGCATTTTGACCTTTATGTGAATATCTAAAAAGAATACTTTGTAAATCATCTCCAACAGAAGTTATAGCTTTATCCATTACAATATTACCTAATTTAATTATATTTTTTGTATTTAAAGGTAGTTTACTAGCTTCTTCTGGTGTCATATATACATTTCTTTTAGCACGAGCTATTCTATAAAAATAATCTGTATCTACGTGTTCAGACCTATGTTTATTAATCAATTGGTCTATCGCATTCGTTAAAGATATAGAGTAAATACCTTTTTTTATTTCAAGAACAATACCCATATTTTCAATATTAATAAGTAAAATATCTTTATAAGTATTAATTTTAAAAAAATCAATTAATCCTTTAGTATACTTTTTAGATTTTTCTATTCCTCTCTTGCTTTTAAATAAAGTTTTTTTATTCTCAACAAATCGAATAGCTTTATTTAGATATAAAGCAAACGATCCGTAAAATCTTAATAATATTTCTTCCATTGCAGACAAATTTTGAAATTCATTTCTAGATTGAACAGCGCGTATTTTACTCTTTGTAGCATATTCTTTGTTTCGATATTCATATTTGTTTTTATCCACTCCAAGACCAAATAAAGATTCAATAAAACCTAAAGATCTTATGTTTTTTCTCCCTCCACGCTCCCATAAAACTTCAGGAAAACGACGAGAATCTCGAATAATTTTTTCAAAATTATCTCGATCAAAACGACCTACACTATGATGATATTCTCCATAATTCATTTGACAACCCCCTTATTATTATATTTTGAAATATTATTTAGATTACAAATTAATCACGGCAAATTATTTCTTATTAAGATAAGAAATAAGATTCGTAAGAAACTTATATGATTTGTTTAACAAAAAATTATTAGTAGATTATAGTATCAAGAAATACACTATTTAAGACTGTGTAACATATTTATAATTACACTTCAAGTATAATCTTTAAAAATATTTAATTATTTAATATACCGTAAATATTTTATTGTTTTAATTTTGCATTTTTCTTGAAAAATGGGATATGAACGAACATAAATAATATATTTAATCCAGTTAGTCCAAAAATCTTAAATTGCACCCATTGAGTTTCTGTGAAATTGCGCCATACAATTTCATTTGCCACAGCACATAATAAAAAATAAATAACTGTATTGTTACACAATTTTTTCCAAGCTTCGTCATTCATTAAAACTGATGAAGCCAATACTTTTTTAAGAGCATTAAAGTTGGTAAAATTAACACTAAATAATATACCAGCAAATATTAATGAAGCAATAGTTGGCTTCATTTTTATAAACGAAGTATCACCCGAAAATACAGTTAATCCACCAAAAAAGCTCAATAGCAAAGCCGTAAAAATATGTGTGTATGGTATTTTACCTGTTTTTTTCCAAATAATAGGTAAAACAAATAATGATGCCATTACCAAAGCAATAGTTGCAGTAACGATATCATAAAAATAATATCCTAATCCAAAAACTATTAAAGGTAAGTATTCAAAAATCATTATGTCTCCAATCTTATTATATTTATAATCCCATTAATGAATGAGCAAAATCTTTTGCCGTAAATGAATTTAAATCATCAACCGTTTCACCAACACCAACTGCGTAAATAGGTATATTATATGTATTAGCAATATTTACTAACACCCCACCTTTTGCTGAGCCATCTAGTTTTGTCATAATTATACCAGATATATTAACAGCCTGTTTAAAATGATTAACTTGTTCTAACCCATTTTGCCCCACTGTTGCATCTAATACTAGTACCACTTCATTTGGTGCTTTTGGAATAACTTTTCCGATTACACGGTGAATCTTTTTCAATTCTTCCATAAGGTATTCTTTATTATGCAATCTTCCTGCTGTATCAATTATTATAACATCAGCTTTACTAGAAACACCTTTCGTAACAGTTTCATATGCCAAAGCACCAGCATCAAATCCTTCTGGTTTACTTATAACATCACAACCTATTCTTTTACCCCATATTTGTAATTGCTCAACCGCTGCCGCACGGAAAGTATCACCCGCACCTAATATTACCTTTTTACCATCTTTTACATATTGTTGTGCCAGTTTTGCAATAGTTGTTGTCTTACCAGAACCATTTACACCAACTATTAATATAACTTGTGGATTGTTTTTAATTTCCATAGGTTTACAAACAGGTTGCAAAACATTTTCTATTTCAAAAGCCAAGGCTCTTTTAATTTCAATATCAGATATTTCTTTTTCAAATTTATTTTTTGCTAAATTATTAGCCATCTTTTTTGAAAGCTCAACCCCCATATCGGACATTATTAAAATGTCTTCTAAGTCTTGTATTGCTTCTTTATCAAGCTTTCTTTTTGTAAATACACCTGTGATATTTTCAGATATTTTAGCAGACGACTTTCCAAGCCCTTTAAATAATTTACCTAAAAATCCAGATTTGCTAGAAGAATCCTTATTTTGTTGTAAAACAGTTTTATCTTTTTTAACAACAGCTTTTTTAACAACAGCTTTTTTAACAACGGCTTTTTTCGCAGTACTTTTTTTCGAAACAGCTTTTTTCGCAGTACTTTTTTTCGAAACAGCTTTTTTAACAACGGCTTTTTTCGCAGTACTCTTTTTAGTATCTTTTTCTTGTTTTTTACCAGTTTTTCCTGATATTTTCTTTATCCAATTTAATACCATTATACAGCTTCTTCCATAATTATTTTACCTTGTAACGTGTTATTTGATTTTAACCCTGTAATTTGAACTTGCACTAATGAACCTTCTGGAATTGAATCTTCAATTTCAACTAGCGCATAATGTTCTGTATAACCACGATTATTTTTTTCAACTAGAACATTTACTATATTACCGATCTGAGATTTAAAGAAATTAGATTGTAATTTATTTGATAAATCTCTTAATTTTTTGGCTCTTTCCCTGCGAATTGGCATTGGTATCTTTTTGGGAATTCTTTCTGCTGGTGTTCCTTTTCTTTCTGAATAAGGAAAGGCGTGTACCCAAGTTATATTAAGCTTTTCAATAATATCCATAGTATTTTGAAACATTTCTTCGGTTTCAGTTGGGAATCCGGCAATAATATCAGCACCGAAAGTAATATCAGGGCGACAACTTCGCAAACGATTAACTAAATCGACAATATCATCAGCACTATGTCTGCGTTTCATTCGTTTTAAAATCATTGTATCGCCAGATTGTAATGACAAATGCATATGTGGCATTAATCGCGGTTCATCTTTCAAGACATTAAATAAATCGTCATCAATTTCAATACAATCAATAGATGATATTCTAAGCCTAGGAAGTTCTGGAACTAAATTTAATAATCTTTTTACCATCTGTCCTAATGTTGGCTTACCTGGTAAATCTTCGCCATATGATGAAATATCCACACCGGTTAAAACAATTTCTTTGTAGCCTTGTTTAACTAATGTCTGTATTTGTTTAACAATTTCACCCATTGCAACAGAACGAGAATTACCACGACCATAAGGAATTATACAGAAAGTACAGCGGTGATTACAACCATTTTGCACTTGAATAAACGCCCTAGTATGCCCATCAAAACCAGATACTAAATGCGGTGAAATTTCTTCGACCTCCATAATATCATTTACTTTTATTTTTTGATTATGGCCTAAAAATGGATTTTGCATTGCCTGATATGTATCAGATTTCATTTTTTCGTCATTACCGATTACCAAATCAACTTCACCCATCTCAGAAAATTCTTCGGCGTGTACTTGTGCAGCACAACCTGTAACAATTATTTTATGATTAGGATTTTCTTTTCTAAGCTTTCTAATAGATTGCCTTGCTTGTCGTTCTGCTTCGGAAGTTACAGCACAAGTATTGACGATAATAGTATTATCGAGACCTGCATCTTTGGCGTGATTTCGCATCACCTCGGATTCATAGGTATTTAAACGACAACCAAATGTTATTACTTCAACTTTTTTAGTCATATAAAAATTCACCTATAAAAGATTTTTCGTATGCACCGCACATTAAAACTTCGCCTTTTTCATTATAACTGATATTTAAATCGCCACCATCTAGATGAACTAACAATTCATTATTACATATTTTTTTTGCATTACAAGCAACAAATACAGCACAAGCACCGCTACCGCAAGCCTGTGTTATCATACCACCGCGTTCCCATACACGCATTCGCACACCGTCTTGTGTCTTAGAAATAAATTCAACATTAATCCCCTCGGGAAACATTGGATTATTTTCTATTTTATTACCAATTTCAGCAACATCTATTTTTTCTGCATCATCAACATATATAACAATATGTGGATTACCCATATTTACACAATATCCGTTATAACCCATTATTTCAACATTAGTTGTATCTGCTTCACTACTAAGAGGAATTTCATTCCAATTAGTTTTTGGCTTTCCCATATTAACAGAAATATTACCACCTTGCTTAAAACAAGATAACAATCCGCTAATAGTTTCAATTACACAATTACCATCATTAAACAAGCTTGCCACACAACGAGTTGCATTACCACAAGCACCGGCAATCGAACCATCATAATTATAAATATTCATAAAAATATCAGCTTTTTCAGATTTATCAAGTACTATAAATTGGTCACAGCCAACACCCCAGCGTCGATCTGATATTTTAGCAATAAAATCCTTATCGCTAGGTACGGTATTTTGTCTTGAATCAACTATAACAAAGTCGTTACCTAATCCGTGCATTTTTATAAATGGTATATTCATAATAGTTTTATATCCAAAAAATTGATAAAATTCAACACGAATCAATCAAAAATTATCTTTTAACTTGCGATATGTTGCAAATTCATCAACTGTTTTTGCAATTAAAAAAGGATTATTTTTTATCTCATATTTCAACAAACTAGGTACAGTTGGAATATTAGATTTAATTTTATTATTTAATTCAACTAGACAATCGCTTGAAATATCAACAACCGTTTCTGCAAATTCAATGTTTTGTTTAGTATATTCGTGGCCAGAATAAATTAAAGTATTAATAGGTAATTTTTTTATCTTTTGCAAGCTTTCAAAAAATACTTCATAAGAGCCCTCAAACATTCGCCCACAACCCATTGTAAACAATAAATCACCAGTAAACACAGTGTTTATTTGAGGGAAATAAAAGGATAAACAGCCTATAGTATGGCCATCACTTTTAATAACATCAAGATTTAAGCCTTCTAGATCATATTTTTGTCCTGCTAATAATTCAAAATCAAGCTTAGGTAGTCTATCTTTATCTATTTTATTTCCGTAAACCTTTGCACCTGTTTTTGCAACCAAATCATCCACCCCTTGAATATGATCGGAATGATGATGTGTTAATAATATGTATTTTAAATTGAGTTTATTATCTTTTATGTAGTTATAAATTGGTTTAAATTCAGGAACATCAATAATAATAGCATCTTTGCTTTCTTTGTTAATTATAACATAAGAATAATTATCTTTAAGAACTGGTATGGTTATTACTTTATACATTTTATGCCTAAAAATTTGGGGGTTATCAGCCCCCAATAATATTATATTAAGATATTTTTTTCAAGTTATCTTCGATCATGGTGTTTGTCAGAAATCATTCTTTTTTTACGGCGCAGTCTTTTTGCTATGTGTTCTAAAGCTAATTCAAAAGAACTATAAGCATCGCCTGCCATACCATTTGCATCAATATCAACGTATTTATTAACATGGACATGTATTTCCGTGTTAAACATTTTACCGCTTTTCTTAATGACAACCCTAGCATCGATTGCCTTAGAAAAATATTTCTTTATAGTCTCTTTAACTGATTGTGTAATGTGTGGTGGTAAAGTTTTACCGACATCAACATTTATACCTGTAATTTGTAATTGCATATCTATCTTCCCTTCAGCTTTATTTTATTTATATTTTTTATTGTATAGTTAGATATTAACAAAAAAACAAGATATGTTATATAAGCATTGTAACTAATTGACTTTTTAGATAAATTCTGTATAATTATTAAAAATTGAACTCTTCCCCTAAATACACTTTTTTCACTTGTTTATCACTAACAATTTGTTTAGGAGTTCCGTGTTTTAATATCTTTCCATCATATAAAATATATGCTCTATCAACTATTTTAAGAGTTTCAAATACATTATGATCAGTAATTAAAACACCAATATTTTTTTCTTTTAATTTATCAATTAATTCTGATATTTCTATAACAGAAACAGGATCAACCCCAGCAAGTGGCTCATCTAATAATATATAAGATGGACCTGATGCCAAACACCTAGCTATTTCCAGTCTACGGCGTTCTCCACCTGATAATGCAACAGAAGGTGAATACCTTAGATGAGCAATTGAAAATTCTTCTAAAAGTGATTCTAGCATATTTTCGCGAATCGCATAATTATTTTCAACATTTTCAAGAACAGCCATAATGTTTTGCTCAACATTTAATCCCCTAAATATAGAATTTTCCTGTGGTAAATAACCTAATCCCATTCTTGCCCTTACGTGCATTGGATAATCACTAACATCAATACCATCTATGGTCATATTGCCGACATCAACCTTAATAAATCCAGATATAGCGTAAAAACAAGTAGTTTTACCTGCGCCATTTGGTCCTAAAAGAGCGACAACTTCACCACGATTTAACTTTAAATTTACATCGCTTAAAACACTTCTATCGTCATAGCTTTTACCTATGCCATTAACAACCAAACCATTATCAACTTTATTTTTTGCTTTATCTGTCATTTTTTATTCTTAATTACAATTTTTAAATTACCTTGTGCTTTTAAATCACCATTTTTTTTATTATACACTGCTTCGTCAGAATTGATAATAATATCTTCACCTACATACTTTACATTTCCTTTTGCCGTATATTTATCTTTCTTAGTTTCAACCTTCATTTTTTTAGCAGTTAATACTTCATTACTACTGTTTTTAGTTATTTTAGCGTTTTCTAAATTTTGTTCATCTGTTTTATTTGCATATGCCCTAGATGCCTCAACACTTATATCACCGTCTGCATCATCATACTTCATATTAGTTAAATAAACTTCATTGTTACTTGAATTATTTACCGCTTCTTTAACTTTTACACTAACATTAGTAATATCAGAAAATATAACCGGAATTAAAATAGTAGCAACCAAAGCCACCAATACACATAATAATAAAACCTTAAAAATCCAAATACGCCAAACACTATAAGACAATGCCTGAACATATCTTTTTTTCAACGATTTTTTATTATGAAAAATACTCAAATTATGCAACCCCTGACTTTAATAAGTCGTGGAAATGAACTAATCCCAAAACAGATTTATTTTCAACAACAAATACTGCACTAATATTTTTTTCTTGCATAGTCGCAAGAATTTCACTGCCGATTGTATCAGTATTTACTGTGATTGGTTTTTTTATCATTATATCGTCTATTTTCTTGGATTTAATATCAATTGATATATTGCGCAATAAATCACCATCAGTGAAAATACCAACTAAATCATTGCCATCAACAACACCAACACAACCAAACCTTTTATTTTCCATTTCAATTAAAGCATCTGATAACATAACACCCTTATTTACAAGCGGTAATTTATCACCGGTTGTCATAATATCACAAGCCTTTAATAACTGCGAACCAAGTTTCCCACCTGGATGAAATTTTTTGAAATCATCAGCCCCGAAATCTTTTTCTTGTAATAAACAAACAGCTAAACAATCACCCAAAGCAAGGGTCGCCGTAGTGGAAGTAGTAGGAGCCAATCCCAATGAACAAGCTTCTTTTACATCAGGTAATTCTAGGACAAAATCACATGATTTACCCAATGTAGAATTACGACTTTTTGTAATAGCAACAGATTTAATATTATTGCGTTTTGTATAAGAAATAATATCTTTTATTTCACTTGTTTCACCACTATTAGATAACAACAAAACAATATCATCTTTATCCACCATACCTAAATCACCGTGTGATGCTTCGGCTGGGTGAACAAAATATGACGGTGTGCCTGTACTAGCAAAAGTCGAAGAAATTTTATTTCCAATATGTCCAGACTTACCCATACCAGATACTATAATCTTGCCCTTACAATTCAACATTAACTCAATAATATTATCAAAATCAGTTAAATCTTGCTCTGCTAATGTTTTTAAAGCCAACATTTCTGTTTTTAATATTTCTTTTGCAACTTTTTTATAAGACATTAATATTCCTTATATAAATAATTTATGTATGTGAAAATATATCCATTTCACCGAAACCTTCTAAATCAAGAATAGCACGAGTCATAAGATATTTAAATGATTGTTTTGCTAAGTCCCATCTTCCTTCGCGATCTAGCCTTTTATCAAGAATAATTTTCAATTCGTGTAAAAAGATCACATCATTGGAAGCATATTCTTGCTGTTCAGGTGTTAATTCACAAGCTCCCCAATCAGATGATTGTTGCTGTTTATTTAAATGAATCCCTAGTAATTCATTAACCAAATTTTTTAATCCGTGTTTATCAGTATATGTTCTAGTAAGTTTTGATGCTATTTTTGTACAATAAACAGATTTCGTTTGCACACCTAAATAATGATATAAAACTGCAATATCAAACCTAGCAAAATGAAATATTTTTATTATATCTTCGTTCTCTAATAATGATGATAAATTAGGCGCCGAGTAATCATTGCCATCAAACTTAATTAAATGAACAACACCATCACCAAAAGTAAGCTGTACTAAACACAATCTATCCCTAATTGGGTATAATCCCATTGTTTCGGTATCAATAGCTACACTATCGCCGAATGACACATCACTAGGCAAATCATTTAAATGCAATTTAACCTGCATATCACCAAATTGTTTTGTTTTTTTAATCATAAATATCAACCTCTACAAGAAAAATACTTGTAAAATTAAAAAAAGGCAAGTTTTTAGTTTTTGCTATTTCTTAACGGTAATTTTTTAATAAAAGGAAGTAAGGCACAAAATAATACCAAAGCAGTCAAGAAAATAGCAATAGGCATTGGAATAATAGTCTGTCCAGATTGATTATAATTTATTTCCCAGCCATAAATTGATATTAACTTGTTAAATAACATACCAGCCCCAATTGAAAAACTACAAACAGACAATACATATATAAACGAAGCCTTTTTACCCATCATTTTTGATACAACACCAACAGTCGCTATATTAGACGAAGGTCCAGCTAGCATAAATGTTAATGTCGCCCCCGGAGAAACCCCCAACAACAACAAGCTAACCGCAATCGGTGTTGATGCAGATGCACAAACATACATAGGAAACCCAATAATAACCATAGCCAACATCGCCAAGAATCCATCACCATATTGTGTAAATACACCCTGTGGAATTACAGTCTTTATTAATGCGGTTATAACCAATGCAATCATTACAAATTTAAAACTATCGTTTAAAATAGTCGTAAAGGAATATTTTTGCCCCTCTACAAATCTCGTCAAAATACCAACTTTCAATGATTTCTTAGAATCATCGCCCTTCGCCCCTTTCTTGCTCGCACAACAAGAACTTTTTTCTAACTCCTCAGGCATTACATTATCCCTAGTTGCAAAAACAATAATCCAAGCCGTGCAAATTGCCGTAATTAATGCAGAAAACAATCTAGTAACCGTCATTAACGGCCCTAACATTGCATAAGATATAGATAAACTATCGAACCCAGTTTCAGGAGCCGAAATTAAGAAAGAAGAAACTGACCCCTTGCCAGCCCCACTACGGCGCATTTCCATCGTAACCGGAATAACAGAACAAGAACACAGCGGAATAGGCGCACCCAAAAACGCAGCTTTTATAGGCGAAGCCCAGTTTTCTTTTCCTAAGTGCTTTGCAATAAAATTACTAGGTACAAAAGACTTTAACAATCCCGACATAAAAAAACCAAACGCGAGAAACGGTAATGCTTCTAACATTATACCAAATAAATTATCAAAAAATTCCATACCAACCCCAATATATTAAACCATTTCCCATATGTTAATTTGTAAAAAAAATAATGTCAATTACTTACTATGGGTTTTTTACTGTAATAACTACCTGACATAGAAAAAATATATAAGTGGTATACAAAAACAATATTTTTGATTATATTGATTAATATCATAACTCTTAACTCAATCATAAACATAAATTTAATATCTCAAGTAAAGGAATGAAGCAAATGACAAGCAATGATGAACGTAAAGTTTTACAAGATAAAATATGGAAGATTGCTAATGAAATACGCGGTGCAATTGATGGTTGGGATTTTAAACAATATGTTCTTGGAACTCTATTTTATCGTTTTATTAGTGAAAACTTTGTAGATTACGCAGAAGCTGGCGATGATAGCATTAATTATGCAAAATTTACTGATAATGAAATAACGCAAGAATTTAAGGATGATGCTATTAAGACCAAAGGTTATTTTATCTATCCTAGTCAGCTATTTACTAATGTTGTAAATGAAATTGATGATAATAATAGTTTAAATACTGACCTAAAAACAATTTTTGATGCGATTGAATCATCAGCTATTGGGCGTGAATCAGAAAACGATATAAAAGGATTGTTTGCCGATTTTGATACTACCAGTAATCGTCTAGGCAACACAGTACAAGATAAAAACCAGCGTTTAGCAAAAGTCTTAAAAGGTATAGCAGAAATAGAATCGGTAGATTTTAAAGACAAAAAAATCGATATTTTTGGCGATGCCTATGAATATTTAATTCATAAATATGCTGCTAATGCTGGTAAATCTGGTGGTGAATTTTTTACTCCACCAAATATTTCTAAACTACTTGCAAAAATTGCAATCCATAATCAAAAAAAAGTAAATAAAATTTATGATCCGGCTTGTGGTTCCGGCTCATTATTATTACAAGCAAAAAAACATTTTCAAGAGCATATTGTCGAAGACGGCTTTTTTGGTCAAGAACTTAACCACACCACCTATAACCTAGCACGAATGAACATGTTTTTACATAACATTAACTATGATAAATTTAATATACAACTAGGTAATACATTAACAAAACCTAGTTTTATAAATGATAAAAATTTTGATGCAATCGTTTCCAATCCACCTTATTCAGTAAACTGGATTGGTTCGGACGATCCCACATTAATTAACGATGAACGATTTGCACCATCTAGTGTTCTTGCCCCAAAATCCAAAGCAGATTTTGCATTTGTACTTCACGCACTTCATTATTTATCATCCAAGGGTCGTGCGGCAATTGTTTGCTTTCCTGGTATTTTTTATCGTTCTGGTGCAGAACAAAAAATCCGTAAATACTTAATAAACAACAACTATGTTGAAACCGTAATTTCATTAGCTGGAAATCTATTTTATGGAACCTCAATTTCCGTAAACATCTTGGTTTTAGCTAAAAATAAAAAAGACAACCTAACACAATTTATTGATGCTAGTGGCGAAGATTTCTTTAAAAAAGTAACTAAGAACAATATAATCGAAGACGATCATATTGATAAGATTATAAATATCTTTGATAAAAAAGAAAACATACCACACATTTCTCAATTAGTTAAAAATGACAAGATTGCCGAAAACGACTATAACCTTTCAGTTAATAATTATGTTGAAAAAAAAGATACTCGCGAAATAATCAATATTAATGACCTTAACAATGAAATAAAAACAACAGTAAGTAAAATTGACACCCTGCGCACAGACATTGATGCTATTATTAAAGAGATTAAATAATGACTAACCCAGCATTTTTAGAAAAATTACTAGACGGCGCCGAAGTTGAATGGAAACCTTTGGGGGAAGTATCTCAATACGAACAACCAATAAAATATCTCGTAAAAACAAAAAATTATAGTGATTGTTTTAAAACACCTGTATTAACAGCAGGTAAAACTTTTATTCTAGGGTATACAGACGAAGAAAATAATATTTATAAAGCCTCTAAAAGCCCTGTTATAATTTTCGATGACTTCACAACTGCTAACAAATGGGTTGATTTTGATTTTAAGGCTAAATCTTCTGCTATGAAAATGATTACTTCAAGTGATACCAATAAAGTTTTTACAAAATATATATACTATTGGCTAAGTTCACTACCAAAAAATTTAATCCATGGTGATCATAAACGAAAATGGATTAGTAACTATTCACACAAAAAGATCCCCATTCCTTGTCCGGATGATCCTAAGAAATCTCTTACTATTCAGGCCGAGATCGTTCGTATTTTAGACAAATTTACCTCCCTTACAACCGAGCTTACAACCGAGCTTACAACCGAGCTTACAGCAAGAAAAAAACAATACAACTACTATCGTGAAAAATTACTAACTTTTTCTGATGATGAAGTTGAATGGAAACCTTTGGGAGACGAGAAATTTTTTGAAATAAAAAATAAAAGTAGAAAACCTGTAAAATCATCTCTACGTGTGCCCGGGAAAACACCATACTACGGAGCTAATAACATTCAAGATTATGTAGATGGATATACCCATAATGGTGAATATGTTCTAATAGCAGAAGATGGCACTAAAAGTTTAGAGAAATATTCTATTCAATATGCAACAAAAAAGTTTTGGGCAAATAATCATGTTCACATTGTCCGCGGAAAACATAATGTAAACACAAAATACTTATATCACTATTTATTTACCGTAAATTTTATTCCTTTCCTAGCAGGAGGAGAAAGAGTGAAATTAACTAAAGGAAAAATGATTAATATTCAAATCCCCATTCCTTGTCCGGATGATCCTAAGAAATCTCTTGCTATTCAGGCCGAGATCGTTCGTATTTTAGACAAATTTGATACTTTAACTAATTCTATTAGTGAGGGCTTACCAAAAGAAATTGAGCAACGACAAAAACAATATGAATATTACCGTAAACAATTATTTAATTTTCCTAAACCAGAGAGTATGGAACAATAAAATGAGTGCAAAAGAACAAATGGTTGAATACTTATCAGACAATGAAGAAAATAGTAAAACATTGGTAGAAATAACCGAAAACCTGTCAGGCAGTGAAGGAAATGATAAAACATTGGCAGAAATAGCTAAATACTTATTAGACAATAAAAAAAAGAGTAAATTAATTTATGCTTTTAATGGCACGGGGAAAACAAGGCTATCTATAGAATTTAAAAAAATTGCCGAAAAAAATGATCCAGAAAAAACGAATTTTATTTCCTATAATGCTTTTACCGAAGATTGTTTTTACTGGGATAATAATATTGAAAATAAGCATAAATTAAAAATTCGCCCGAATGAAGATATAAATTGGATTTTTAAAGACGAAGGAAAAGATCAAGAAATCGTAACTAATTTTCAAGAGCATGTTAATAATAAATTAACACCAAATTTTAAAGAAGATTTTTCAGAAGTAGATTTTTCTCTTGAAAGTGGTGATGATAATAGTATTAAGAATATAAGAATTTCCAAAGGTGAAGAAAGTAATTTTATATGGAGTATTTTTTATATATTATTAAAACAAATAATTGAATCTCTTAATGATAAAGAAAATGATTCTGATAATAAGTTTAGTCAACTTAAATATGTATTTATTGATGACCCAATAAGTTCACTCGATGAAAATCATTTAATTGAGTTAGCTGTGAATTTAGCTGATTTAATCAAAAAATCAAAAAATGGTTTAAAATTCATTATAACAACACATAATATAACTTTTTATAATGTTTTATATAACGAATTAAATTTAAAAGAATTTTATCTGTTAAATAAAGATGAAAAAGGTAAATTTAGTCTAGATGAATTAAAGGGTGATTCAAATACAAGATTGTCTTATCATCTACATTTAAAACAAAAATTAGAACAAGCTATTAAAAGAAACGAAATTGAAAAATACCATTTTACATTATTGCGCAATTTATATGAAAAAACCGCAAGTTTTTTAGGCCATAGACGTTGGAAAAATCTTTTACCTGATGATAAAGAAAAATATTATGATCGTATTATTCAATTCACTAGTCACTCAACATTAGCAGAGACACAGACTTCAAAATCAAATTTTAATGAAACACAAACAGTAAAAAGACTACTAAAACATTTAATAAACAATCATTTCCCAAAAGAAGAAAAAGAATAAAATGACAAAAGAAACTAAACATATAATAGAATCAGAAAATTTCATTGTTCTTAATACATACAATGCAAAATCAAAAATCAAACAAAGTTATCAAAGCGAAGATGATTTAGAGTGTGAATTAATCGATGATTTAAAAGAGCAAGGTTACGAGTTCTCACCACATATAAAAAGCATTAAAACTATGCTAGCAAATATTCGTGAGCAATTACAAAAATTAAATAATGTTAAGTTTACTAATGATGAATGGGAACGTTTTGTTCAAACCTATTTAAATAAACCTGGTGATGGTAGTATTGAAAAAACGCGCAAGATTCAGGATGATTATATTCACGATTTCATATTTGATAGTGGGCTAATAAAAAATATAAGCCTACTAGACAAAGATAATATTATGAATAATAAAGTAGAGGTAATTAAGCAATTTGAACAAACCGGTATACATTCAAATCGTTATGATGTAACTATTTTGGTTAATGGATTACCTTTGGTACAGGTCGAATTAAAAAAACGAGGAGTTGCTATTCGTGAGGCTTTTAATCAAATACATCGTTATAGTAAGGAAAGTTTCAATAGCGAGAATTCTCTTTATAAATATTTACAATTATTTGTAATTTCCAACGGTACTGATACTCGTTATTTTCCCAATACTGTGAAGCGTGATAAAAACAGTTTTGATTTTACGATGAATTGGGCAAATTCGGATAATCTCTCAATTAAAGATTTAAAAGATTTTACAGCTACTTTCTTTCAAAAAAAGACCTTGTTAACAATATTATTAGATTATTCGGTATTTGACACTGACAACAATTTATTAATAATGCGTCCTTATCAAATTGCAGCCACAGAGCGTATTTTATGGAAAATAAATAGTTTATATGAAACAAAAAAATGGAAAAGCGTTCAAAATGGTGGGTTTATTTGGCATACTACCGGTTCAGGGAAAACATTAACTAGTTTCAAAGCTGCACAGATGGCAACTAAATTAAGTTTTATTAATAAAGTCTTTTTTGTTGTAGATAGAAAAGATTTAGACTATCAAACAATGAAAGAATATCAAAGATTTTCACCTAATAGTGTAAATGGATCCAATAACACTAATAGACTCAAAGAAAATATTATCAAGAATGACAATAAAATTGTTGTTACCACTATTCAAAAGCTTCATAGCTTAATGAAGAGAAGTGAAGAACTAGATATTTACAACAAGCAAGTAGTATTTATTTTTGATGAATGTCATCGTAGTCAATTTGGTGAAGTTCAAAAATTACTAAAAATAAAATTTAAAAAATATTATCAATTCGGTTTTACTGGAACACCTATTTCTAAAGAAAACTCGGTTAAAGGTCAAACAACTAATGATGTTTTTGGATGTAATTTACATTCTTATCTTATCACAGATGCTATTCGTGATGAAAAAGTATTAAAATTCAAAGTAGATTACACCAATGTTATTCCAAAATCCAAACAATTTGAAATGGAACAAGATGAAGATAAATTAAATTCTCACGAATATAAAAAAGCTTTATTACATCAAAATCGTATTGATAAAGTATCACAATATGTACTGGATAAATTCCCCCAAAAAACACATCGTTTGTATTCTTCTAATAAGGGGTTTAATGCTATGTTTGCTGTAAGTAGTATAGAAGCAGCTAAGAAGTATTACGAATCTCTTAATAAATTACAACAAAACAGTGAAAAGCCATTAAAAATAGCAACAATATTTTCATATGCTGATAATGAAAAACAAGATGCAAAGGGTGATATTCCTGATGAAAGTTTTGAAGTTGATTCTATGAATTATAGTAACAAAGAATTTTTAGGCAAGGTTATTAAAGATTATAATGAATCGTTTAAAACTAGTTTTGTTGTAAATAATACAGAGTTTCAAAACTACTATCGAGATTTAGCAATGCGTTTTAAATCAAAAGAAATAGATTTATTGATTGTTATTGGTATGTTTCTAACTGGATTCGATGCCCCTCATATGAACACAATGTTTATAGATAAAAACTTGCGATATCATGGTTTATTACAAACTTATTCTCGCACCAATCGTATTTTAAACTCAACAAAAAGGTTTGGTAATATTATTGCTTTCCGAGATCTAGAAAAAGCTACCATTGATGCTATTACTTTGTTCGGTGATAAACAAACAACGAATACAGCAGGTATGGTTATAGAAAAAAGCTATAAAGAATATATGGAAGGCTTCGAAGATATTCTAACTGGTATGAAAATAAGAGGATTTGTCGATATAATAGCAGATTTAGAGCAAAACTTTCCTGATCCTAATTATATCGATAAAGAATCAGACAAAAAAAACTTTATTAAATTATTTAGTGAATATTTACGTATAGAAAATGTATTAAAAAACTATGATGAGTTTTCTAATTTAAATAAGTTACAAAAAATTGATGTAAATGATGCTCAGGCATTAAAAGAATTTAAAGAAGCAAATAACCTAAGCGACAAGGATTTAACCCTTTTACAGGCCTTTAAAATACCTTCAGAACGAAAAATACAAGATTATAAATCCTGTTATAATGATATTAGAGACTGGATCAAAAATGAAAAAGATAGTAATAAAATAGAAAAATCTACGATAGATTGGTCTGATATTGTATTTGAGGTAGATTTACTTAAATCGCAAGAAATCAATTTAGATTATATTTTAGAACAAATTTATGAAAATAGTAAGAAAACAAAAGATAAACAATCACTTATTAAGGATATAAGGCGCTTAATACGCGCGAGTATTAATAATCGTACAAAAGAAGAACTAATAATTGATTTTATAAACCAAATCGACATTAATACAATTAATGAAAAAACAGGTATTATTGAAAGTTTCTATTCATTTGCACAATCTGAAAAAAAACGTGAAGTGTATGAATTGATAAATGATGAAAATTTAAATAATGAAGATGCTAAACGATACATTGCATTTTCTCTAAAACGCGGAAATGCAAGTTACAATGGAACAGATCTAAATAGTATATTACCTAAAATGAGCCCTCTTAAAAAAGAAAATTTAGTTAAAAAGGAAAAAGTTTTTCGTAAAATACAAAATTTAGTTGAAAAATTTCGAGGTATAGGTGGAGAATTATAAACTTTAAAAATCATATTCCATACAATTACACTTAAAAAAAGCCCTATCATATCTCTATGATAGGGTTTTTAAGTGGTAGGGGATGAGAGAGTTGAACTCCCGACCAAGGCATTATGAGTGCCCTGCTCTAACCACTGAGCTAATCCCCCGTGTTATAATAATATTTTTAGGAAATTAAAAATTTCCTTAGATAACCCAGTGAAATGAATCACTGGGTTTTTAGTGGTAGGGGATGAGAGAGTTGAACTCCCGACCAAGGCATTATGAGTGCCCTGCTCTAACCACTGAGCTAATCCCCCGTGTTATCCTTCTAAAAAGTTTTTAATCTTTCTAGAACGAGTTGGATGCTTTAACTTCCTTAAAGCTTTGGCTTCAATTTGTCGAATTCTCTCACGAGTAACTTCAAATTTCTGCCCTACTTCTTCTAAGGTATGGTCTTGGCTCATACTGATACCAAAACGCATTCTTAGAACCCTTTCTTCCCTAGGGGTAAGAGAGGATAATATCCTAGTAACCGTTTCCCTTAGACTGTTTTGAACAGCATATTCCAATGGTGAAATAGCGTTCGTGTCTTCTATGAAATCACCTAGTGAAGAATCGTCTTCGTCACCGACTGGAGTTTCTAGTGAAACTGGCTCTTTGGCTATTTTTTGTACTTTTAATACTTTTTCTATTGGCATGTCAAGCTTTTCTGACAATTCTTCTGGAGTTGGTTCACGACCGAACTCACTTGTCATTTGACGAGACACACGCATAAACTTGTTAATCGTCTCTATCATATGGACTGGGATACGGATTGTGCGGGCTTGATCAGCGATAGAACGCGTGATAGCCTGCCTAATCCACCAAGTAGCATAGGTAGAAAATTTATAACCGCGACGATATTCAAATTTATCAACGGCTTTCATTAATCCAATATTTCCCTCTTGGATTAAATCAAGGAATTGCAAGCCACGATTTAAATATTTCTTGGCTATTGAAATTACTAGTCGTAGATTCGCTTCAACCATTTCAGATTTAGCACGAGATGCTTGTTTTTCACCTAGTTGCACCACTTTTACAATACGGCGGAATTCAAAAACTGGCATTCCTGCTTGTTCAGCGATTAAATTAGATTGTTCTTGTAATTTTTTAACAACTTCTACTTCTTTTTTGGTGAATTCTTTCCAATTACTGTTAATTTTTGAAACACTAGAAATCCAAGAATCAGACAATTCTTGACCTAGGTATTGTTCCAAGAATTCTTCACGGCTAACACCGTATGATATAACTAGTCGCAACAACTGGCCATCTATCGAGCTTAATTTTTTATTAACAAGATAAAGATTTTCAACTAACTGGACAATTTTACTAGGGTTAAAGACTAGTGATGATAATTCGCCGACTAGTTCCGCCTTAATCTTGTTATAAGAATTCATTGTAGCAGTAGAAGGCTGTTTATTGTTAGAAATATCTTCTATGCGCTTTGCTTGAACCTTTTTCATTTTTTTGTATGTTCGGCCGATTCTAGTGAAAGCTGATAATATTTCGTCTTTGTATTCTTCTTCTATCGTAAGGGGTGCATCTTCGCGCCCATTTTCAGATTCTTGATTTTCTTCGGAATCTTCTGACTCTTCTTCGTCTTTGGTTTCTTTTTTACCAGTTAAACCGTCGGTTTCAAGTTCAGAATCTTCGACACTGCTATCGTTATCTTGTTCTTCCACAGGTTGGATATCTTCGATATTTTCATCATCATCTTCTATTGGGAATTCAGGTTCTTCACCGTACATTGCCTCTATGTCTATGATGTCGCGAAGTAAAATAGTTTCACTTTCAAGTTGGTCGTGCCATTCTGTGATTGCTTTCATTGTCATTGGGCTTTCACACAATGCATCAATCATTTTATTTTTACCGGCTTCAATTCGTTTTGCAATTGCGACTTCACCTTCGCGAGATAATAATTCAACTGTTCCCATATCTCGTAAGTACATTCGTACAGGGTCTTCGAAAGATTTAGTATCTGTGTTGGCTAAGTTACCACCAGATTTTACAATTTCAATTTTTTCACTAGTATCCAATTCTGCAACAGCTTCTTGAACACTTATTCCTATTTCGCTAAGGGTATTAGTTATATCATCTAATAATTCGGTGCTTAAATCGTTTTTACCTATTGATTCTCTTATCTCTTCGACTGTAACAAAACCCTCTTTATTACCTTTTGTAATAAGATTTTTTACTTCTGCTGTTTTTTCAGAGAAAATATCATCTTGTTTTTTCAAGTCTGTTTCGTTGTTATTAGACAAATTTATAGAATCCTTTCAAGCACCATATATAAGAACAAACAAATACACGAATCACCAACAAAAATCAAGTAATATTTATTCAAATTAATTAATTATTCATTATGGGTATAAATTAATCTAGTAGATAATTTAGCCTCTGCTTCTATCTGCTCAACATCTTCTTTACCTTCTAGTAATGATTGCCTAATGCGTTCTTGGTAAACTTGTTCTTCTAGTTTAGCAACAAACACATCAATCATATGTAATAATAGCTCACGGCAACTATCAGGTTTTAAATTAGGCATAGTTGGTTTTGCAATTTGATATATTTTTTCATCAAGTATTTGATTAAGTTCGTTTTCAAAACCTAGTTTATATAGCTTATTTTTTAAATTTTCTGAGCAAACTTCGTTATTTGATAAAATATTACAAATTTTACCGAATAAATTTAAATAATTATTATCAAAAAAATTAAAAAGTTTTTCTTCTAGGTCGTGAAATATTTCTGGATAATTTATAATTCCAGCTAGCATAACTTTTTGCTGTGTAGTGGGTAATTTAACATTGTTCATTACATTTGCACCTAGTGGCTTTAAATATTTGTCTTTATAGCCTGATTTTTTAAAATTACCTTTTCTTTTTTTGTGGTTTTCCCAAATTAAATTATTAAACCAAGATCGATAATTTGACGATATATTTTTATCAGCAATTGAAAAAGAGAGATCAGTAAAATGCTTTTCTAATTTCGCGAGTTGTTCCGGTGTGTTAACTGATATTTTAGCATTTCCTAAACTCCATAAATAATCAGGCAAAGATACACTTTTATTTAGTATTTTTTTCATTTCACCGGCGCCTTGATTTTGAATTATATCATCAGGGTCGCAACCATCAGGCATAAAGGCAATCTTAACCGATTTACCAGCACTTAAAATTGGTAGTATTCTTTCCGTTGAGCGGGTAGCGGCTTTTTGTCCGGCTTCATCACCATCAAAACACAAAACTGGTAGATCAACAGATTTCCAAACTTGCATAATGTGTTTTTCAGTGAGTGCTGTTCCCAACGGGGCAACAGAATATGGAAAACCGGCTTGTGTAAGGGAAATAACATCCATATAGCCTTCGCAAACTATCATTTTGCTAGCTTCGTATGATGATTTACGAGCATTTTTTAAATTGTACAGGCTATTACTTTTATCAAAAAGTGGAGTTTCAGGTGAATTTATATATTTTCCAACCCCTTTTGCTTTACTATCGCCCATAAATCTACCGCCGAAAGCTATTACTTTGCCCCTTACATCTGTGATTGGGAACATTAAGCGATCGCGAAAGAAAGAATATAAACCATTATCGCCTTTACGAGCAAGGCCCGCTGATATTATGGCATCTTCGGGTACATTACATTTTTTTAAATAATCTATCAATCCCATTTGTTCATCAGAATAACCCAATCTAAAATCCATAATCATTTCTTGATTAATTTTTCTAGATTTTACATATTCGAGGGCTTTTTTACCATTATTAGAAAATAATTGTTTTTGAAAATATTGACACGCAAGTTCACATACTTCGTATAATCCCATTCGCTGTTGTTGCTTTTGTTTTTCCTGTACACTTTGGACGGGCATTTGCATTCCCGCTTCATTAGCTAAAATTTGTACGGACTCTATGAAGCTAACGCCTTCGGTTTTCATTAAAAAGCTAAATACATCGCCGTGTTCACCGCAACCAAAACAATGGTAGAATTCTTTTTCATCGGAAACATTAAACGAAGGGGTTTTTTCATTGTGAAATGGACATAATCCCAGATAACGATTGCCTTTTCTTTGCAATTTTACCTTGCGTCCAACAACATCAGAAACATTTAATCTTGTTTTTAAATCGTCTATAAATTTTGAATCAAATCCCATAGTGTAATTCCAATAAAATATTTATATTTTTATATCACACAATACATAAAAATGGTATATAAAAAAAGCCCCTGTCAAGCAAGGGCTTTTTAATTTAAAAAATTGATTAATCTTTATTAAACACAGGAATTAACATTCCAATTAAAATCCACATTATCATAGATATACTAAGAGAAATACTAACAAAATGAGCTGATAATTCCGGTGGAACTGGCCCAATGTAAGCTTCTGGATGTGGTGAACCAATGATATGGGGGAATGCTATCAAAAACACACCTATAAAAATATTAATTAATTTTTCTTTGAATGCCAAATTCCATAAACCAAAAATAGTCAATAAAACAGTTAAAAACCACCAACCTTGACGGCCGTATACGGTATCAGCACCAGAACCTGGTAATTCAGGTGGTAAACCAAAAGACGGCGCCAAAATAAATGCCATAAATGCAAATATTCCCCAAACTGCGCCTTGTTTAACTGTAATGTTAGTATTTCTTAGTTGAATTCCGGCTGATAAAATCAATCCAAAACCGATACAGGTTAATATTGTTGCAACAACAGTGTTTGCTATTACGGGAATACTGCGCATTTGTGCAACAATATCAGACACTTTTACAAAAGGTACGCCGTTGTTAGCAAAAACAATTTGCCCTGTTTCAAATAATTCAGACTTTGCTATAATTGGTACAGCAAATAATAATTGTAAAATAACGGTAACGATACCTGCTACTAATCCGGCAAATACACCAGATCTAATAATATTCATTAACATAATAAAGCTCCTTATTTAGTGGCAAGGAAAACCAATTGCGTGTCTTGTATCGTGTGCGGCATCGTGTATTTGATGCGGTTGTGCAAAACCTACGCCGTACAAAAACAAACTGCCTAGCGCAAGTGCAAATGTTATAGATAGTATTCTTTCAGAAATTAAACTTTGTGTGATTGTTTTCATAATTTTCTCCTTTTTTTCACTTCACCCGAATGTTATTAAGTCTAAATCTTATAAGGCAGGTAATCTGGCTAATGCAAATTTGCAGTACAGTTGCGGGGACAGCTACGGCTAAAGTCCTATTTATAGTAAACCCTCCGTATTCCCTATTAATTGCCGTGGCATTCCACTAGGCAAACCTAACAAGTGATTAAAACACTAACATATAATAATTATCAATTCACGAATAAAAATATTTTTTTGTTGGGTATTAATTGTTCTCGATACAATCCCATATATCAGATTCAATTTTCAAGTTATATAATTTATTACATTCTTGAATACAGGTCGGGCTAGTAACATTAATTTCTGTTAAACAATCACCGATTACATCAATTCCAACAAATAGTAATCCTTTTTCTTTTAAATAAGGGGCTATTGTTGAACATATTAGTTTGTCATTTTCACTTAAAGATGCCTTTTCGTGTTTCCCCCCGATATGTAAGTTGGCACGAGCTTCACCATCAGCTGGAACTCTGTTAATACATGCCTTGGGTTCGCCATTTACAAGGATAATTCTTTTATCCCCATTCCTTACCTGAGGCAAATATTTTTGCACAATGATTGGTTCGCGATTTTTTTCAAAAAACATTGATAATAAAGATGATATATTGTCATCGTTTTCTTTGATATGGAAAACTCCATCTCCGCCATTACCGTACAAAGGTTTAATTATTATTTCTTTGTGCTTGGCTCTAAATTCTTTTACCATATTTGGTGTTCTAGTAATCATTGTTGGTGCGCAAATATCTTGGTAGTATGTGGTTAATAATTTTTCAGGAGCATTGCGAATAGCACTAGGGTTATTAAATATTTTAACTTTATCTTTTACTAAATCTAACAGGTGTGTATTTGTAATGTAACTCATATCGAATGGTGGATCTTGGCGAATCCATATCACATCTAAATCATCAAGTTTTACAATTTCAGGCTTTCCCAACCATTTATAATGATTGCCATCTTCGTATTTTAAATCTAATCTTCGCATATTTGCAAATACATTGCCATCTTCGTAGTATAAATCATCTACACCGTAGTGATATAATTCATAACCACGATTAATTGCTTCTAGGGCTAATATAAAACTTGAATCAGATTTTATATTAATACTTTCGATAGCATCCATTTGTAATGCGCATTTTTTTGTCATTCTAATATTCCTAGTTTTTTATGAATGGTAAATATACCATATTTTACAATAAAATTACATTTCTTGCCAAGCATTTTTAATGTGTTTTATATTAAATCCACTTATAAAAACAGCATCAAAACGAATTTTTTCGGTTTTATATTCTCGCATAATCCACTTTGCCGAATTAATCAATCTTTTTTGTTGGTTATTAGATATACTGTACATAGCTGATTCATTATTTTTTCTATATTTCACCTCAACTATTACAAAAACTTCCTTTTTTTTGGTTAATATGTCAATTTCACCAATAGGTATTTTATATCGCCATTTTATTATGCGGTAGCCTTTAAATATTAAATATATACAAGTTAATATTTCTGCAAATAATCCTATTTTATAATTACGATTTGAATTATTTTTTGGCAATTTCAACAACCCTTGCATATATTTTACTTTTAGGAATACCTGTTTCAAGGGCAACTGCAACTGCTGTATCTTTCACTGACATATTTTCTAGTGATTTAATTATCATATTGTCGATTTCGGTATCTGTGAATTCAACACTAGATATATTAATTAGCAAAACAAATTCGCCTTTTTCAGGAATATCATTAGTTTCTATTTCAGATACATTACCGCGGATAAACTGTTCAAATTTTTTTGTTAACTCTCGACCAATTACGATATTAGCATTAGGCTGATTTTTTTTAATTTCATTAATAGTATTTCTTATGCGTTTAGGGCTTTCAAAATATAAAACTGTTCCCATATTACTATTTAATGATTTTAATTCATTTTGCAGAGCTATTTTTTTATTTGGTAAAAAACCTTTGAATGTAAATACATCGGTTGGTAACCCTGCTCCCATTATTGCGGTTATAGTAGATGAAGCACCCGGAATAGGAATAACTTTAAATTTTTGTTGGCAAATATATTCAACCAGTTTGTATCCAGGATCATTAACAAGCGGTGAACCAGCATCGGATATTAATGCCACGGATTTACCGTTTTTCAATTCTTGTAAAATCTTGGGGCGCATCTTTTCACCGTTGTGGTCGTGATAACTAATTACTTTTGTTTTAATATCGTAATGCTTTAAAAGTTTTGAGGAATTTCTTGTATCTTCGCAAGCTATAATATCAACATTGTTTAATATTGATACAGCACGATATGTAATATCCGCTAAATTACCAATTGGTGTTGCCACTATATATAAAGCATTTTCAATTTCATTGTGCATTTAATTACTCTTTTCTTTACATATTTTTTAATTGCAATTACTATAAGTATATGAACAATAAACTTATAAATAAAATTATTAAACCATTATACACTATTGTAATCATATTACATATGTTTTTTTTCAGCTATGCACAGGCAAACCAACAAAAAAATATTGTTGGAGTTTTATTGCCAACCACAGGGCAAAACCAAAGAATTGGTAATGTAATCAAAAAGTCTGTGATAATGGCTACATATAAATTTGCACCAACAAATGTTGTTGTAAAGTTTTATGACACACAAAGTACAAAATCCGGTACGGTAGAGGCATATTCGCAAGCTTTAAAAGACAACGTAAAAATTATAGTCGGGCCAATTTCTAGCAAAAATACAGATGTAATACGCTCTAATCAAACATATGGAATACCTATTTTATCATTATCAAACAATACAGATTCAGCTAGTAGTGGTATATTTACAACTGGATACAGCCCACAATCACAAGGGGCTGGAATAGTAAGGATTATTGAATATTTACAAAGAGAGCGAGTAATTGCAATTATTCCTAGAAATACATTTGGTTCTTTAGTTGAATCCGGATTATCACAAGCACAATGGGGAACAATTACAAATGTTTATTATTATGATCCAAATAAATATAATTACTCTAATTTAATTAAAACAATTGTTGAAGACCGTGGATATTATAATTATGATGCTATACTATTGCCCGATAGTAATCCAAAAAACATAAAAATATTATCATCTCAACTATCTTATTATGATGCTTTTAATATAATTGAAAAAGAACAAGACAAAAAAATATTTCTTATTGGTGGTTTAGGTTGGGATAAAATTGGTGAAACCCACAAAGAACCAGGATTATTAAACGGTTATTACCTTGCCCACCCAAAATCGCAAAAGAGCGAAGAATTTAATCAAGAATATAAAAAATTATATGGATTTATTCCACCTTACATCGCAAATCTTGCATACGATATGACCGCACTTGCCATTATTTCAGCAACCGCACCTAATCCACAAAAAAAATTGATGCAAGAGCAAGGATATAAAGGCATATCAGGCACTTTCAAAATGTCGAGTTATGGTAATGTAGAACGAATTTATGACATAAAAAAAGTCTTTCGCGATAGAACCAAAAAAATATTACAAGTAAAAACCAATAGTCGTTAATTAATTCAATATATAACTAAGGACACTATTTAAAGTTAGTCTGCCTTTTTGTGTTGTTTTTAATCTTTCTTGGAATTCAATCAATCCTTTGTCTATGGCTATTTTTAACCTTTCCATATCTAGCACATATTCAAATCCGGCGCCTGTTATTGATTTTATTTTTTGTTCTGACACACCTTCTTTTAACCTTAATCCCATTAAAATAGTTTCAATAGCTTGTTCTTTTTTATCAATGATATCATTTTCAAAATATGAGCTATCTTTCAACCATTTTTCAGGGTTGCTGTGGCAAGCTGTACCGTATTTATTACCGTGTATATCGGTAATACGACCGTGCGCCCCTGCCCCGATACCTATGTAATCATCATAACCCCAATAAAGTTTATTATGCTTGCTTTCATCACCGGAAATAGAATAATTAGAAACCTCGTAAGCATCATAACCAAGTTCAGATAAATAATTATTTGTAAATACATACATATCAGCGGACAATTCATCGTTAGGCATAATTATTTCACCTTTATCAAAACGACGCTTAAACACTGTTCCATCTTCAATTGTAAGTTGGTATAAAGATATATGGCCACCTATATTTTTAACTGCTTGTAAAAGTTCTAGGCGCCATTGTTCAATTGTTTGATTAGGACGACAATATATCATATCAAATGACCATCTAGAAAAATGTTTTTGAGCAATTTCAACTGCTTGTAAAGCTTCGGCTGAATTATGTTCTCGCCCTAAATATTGTAATGCATCATCGTTTAAAGATTGCACCCCCAAGGAAACACGATTTACACCGGCAATTTTAAAATCACTAAATTTCTTGCTTTCCACAGAAGTAGGGTTTGCTTCAAGAGTTATTTCAATATCGTTTGTAAATCCGAATAATTCATTCGCTTTATCAATTATTTTTTCCACCATTATTGCCGGCATTAATGATGGTGTCCCACCGCCAAAAAATATACTTGTTAATGGTTTGGGATTTATTCTAGTTGCGGTTTTTTCTAGGTCTCGCATATATGCATCTGTATATTGTTCTACATCAATAGGATTCTTGCGAACATGAGAATTAAAGTCACAATACGGACATTTTTTTTTACAAAATGGGTAATGAACATATAGCCCAAGTTTATTATGCAAAACAAAATTCTTTCATTTTTCTAAATGCATCGCCACGATGACTAATCAAATGTTTTTGTTGCGGTTCCATTTCACCAAAGGTAATATCATAACCATCGGGAATAAATATTGGATCATAACCAAATCCCTTGTTTCCTCTGGGTGGGAAGGTAAGTTGACCGTGGACTTCACCCCTAAAAACTAATTCTTGTTTAGTAATAGGATTTACAATAGCCAAACA
>Ga0315322_10000547_pt1 | contig 28319 bp, 26 predicted proteins | sample M110021515metaG_FD_203461 | JGI IMG/M metagenome (GOLD analysis project Ga0315322, IMG submission 203461) | Ammonia-oxidizing marine archaeal communities from Monterey Bay, California, United States - M1 100m 21515 | ecosystem: Environmental > Aquatic > Marine > Intertidal zone | place: USA...
CCACCTTTCGTTCGCATCACATAAAAACTGAAATTTATTCTCGGGAGACTTCGGTTCCCGATCCAACAGGGATTGCTGAAAAAGAAACTGGAGGCGTTCATAATCGACTTTGTCCGGTTGCGGAAGCATTTTGGAAAATTCAGCCCCGAATTCCTTCAGGTTCTCCTCCATCAAGGAATCCAATTGCATCCGATCCAACGGGACTGAAGGTTGAACTTGATTAATTTGGGGTATCAACATGGGGTTTGCAAGCGAAGGCAATGCCGAATCGTCACTGTGATTCGTATCGATAGTCTGCATGTCGACATCCTCAAGTGAGCAACCTCCAATGGAAAAAACAAGGAGCACAAGCGTCATGATTGCTTCGGTTTTAACCCTTTCGGGCTTTTTCAACTCAGTCATCATGCCATTCATACTCGGCAATCTCTTTGAATTCGTCAACATTGACCACGATATTTTCTTGTTTATGCCTTGAACCCTTGGATTCATAGGATATCCATTTTTTAATGAGCGAAACAATCAAATGGGGGATATTGGGCACGGGAAGGATATCCAGAGCCTTTGCCGAAGGATTGAGAACTGCATCAAACGGCAATCTCCATGGGGTCGCATCCCGGAACCATACCCGCTCCAAAGCCTATGCGGAGGAATGGAACATTCCTTTGGCTTTCGAGAATTATCAACAAATGGCGGAATCAGAAGTGATCGATGCCGTCTACATCGCGACTCCCCATACCCAACATGCCGAAAATTCCATTCTTTGCATGAAGCACGGGAAAGCGGTGCTGTGCGAAAAACCATTTGCCGTGAACTATGGACAAGCCGAGGAAATGGTTGCCCAAGCACGCAAAAGCAGCGTTTTGCTAATGGAAGGAATGTGGTCGAGATTTCCTCCGCTGATGACTGAATTGCGGGAAATAATCTCTTCCGGAGAAATTGGAGAGATCCGAACCCTGCAAGCCGACTTCGGATTCAAACCCAAAACCCGAGAACCGGAAGGTCGTCTCCTCAACCCGAACCTTGCCGGAGGATCCCTCCTGGACATAGGCATCTACCCTATTTCGTTGGCATCGATGGTAATGGGCAAACCCAAGTCGTTTGTTTCCGATTGGCATCGAGGGTCGACCGGAATAGATGAACAAGCCTCCTGCATTCTCAAGTATGACAATGGCAGTATGGCCTTACTGCATTCCTCCCTGGAATCGGAAACCCGACAAGAGGCATTTCTATCCGGCACCGAGGGGAATATTCGCATCCACAAACAATGCTGGAAACCTCAGAAGATGACGATCACATCCAACCTTTCCGTAAAGGCAAGGACCGTGAAAATGCCTTTTGAGGGGAATGGGTTCAATTACGAAGCCGAGTTTTTTGGAAAACTTCTGTTGGAAGGCAAAACGGACAACGAGATCATGTCACTGAACGAAAGTCTCGAAATCATGAGCCTGCTTGACCAAATCAGAAGAAAATGGGGACTGCGCTACCCATTCGAGGAATCATACTGAATCACCCCTCGGAGCTAACCGGGCGTCGGTACCAAAAACTGCATAACCGCCTGCTCCGAATGGCAAAGGGAATGCACAATACGACAAGTGTCAAACAAAGGAGTTGCCAATTGGAAAACCAATTCAGTTTTCGCGAGGAAGTAATGACCGGATTGTCCTCCAAAATCACAAAACCCACTGATTCCTTTTTGCACAGTTTCTTGAGCTGCCTTGAAAAAAATATTTCTTCCCCCGCGTAAACCTTTTCCGAAAACCCTCCGCATTCGAGGAAAAAATCCCTGCGGCAAAAAAGAAAGCTCCCTGCGGCAAGCCGCAAGTTTCGAGACACCCAGTTCCAAAAAGAGGGAACGAGATAACGCCAAAACCAACTTCCGTTCTTTCGGTCAAAAGACAGGACCGAACCTCCTCCCCCGCATGTTCCTCCTTTCATCAGATTAAGAGCATCCCGAAAGAGATCGGGCGAAACGGTGGTATCGGCATCCACAAAAAACAAATTTTCTCCTTTGCTTTGAGCCGCTCCTTGATTTCTCGCCTTGGAAATTTGGTTATAAGGCTCAAACACGACCCTGACTCCTCTTGCTTTTGCGATTTCCGCAGTTCGGTCACTAGAGTTATTGTCAACGACGACTATTTCTCCCCGATGACCCGCTTGTCCTTCCATGCACTTTTCAAGAGCCGTCAGGGTGATGTCCAAATGACTTTCCTCGTTAAATGCGGGAACAACGAAGGAATAATCGTATGTGCGGATTTCGTTCATTTGTCCAATCCCCTGTCGTGGGATTAGCCGGGAAAGAGAGGAAAGTACGATCCTCTACTTACTTGGGAAATTTCTTTGCCCTTCTGTTCGCACCAAAAGAAAGACCCGAAAGCCAACCGTCAAGCCGAGCAGTCGATCGGTTGCCGTACTGATCGCAATCTCCATTCGGAGTAAGAGATTGGGTGCCGGAAATATCATCTGCAATTTGACCGAGAGTCGGAAGTTTTTCACCGTTCCCGGAAAGCGTCTTGTGCAACAGTGCAAGCCGGTCAAGTTCCAATTGGCGCGAAAGACTGGCCAAACTCTTGCGAAACTGAGCAACATCTCCTTCGTCATCAACCGAAGGAACCGATCCGTTGGCAATGCCGGATTTCGGTTGCTCGGAAACAACCGGGGCGGGAGCAGATGTTTCGGCAGATGAATCCGTATCAACGGGATTCCCCTCTCCGCCAGAAAGATCATTGGTATCGGAGTCGTCGAAATCATCAATGGACAAAGCTTCCTCGCTGCTATCCACAACAGGATCGTTCATGATTTCTGGAGGGATTCCTCCCTCTACGCCACCACCCTCCCCACCAAAAGGTTCTCCAGTGTCTTCTACTTCAGGATCAGCCATCAAGTCGGCCAATTCCTGGTCATTTAAATCTTCGGATGAGGTGTCCACAGTTAGGGTATGAACAAAACATTATAAGTATAAAGGTAACAGGCAAGAAATAATTAAACATTCATTTTTCAAGAACGATGGCATAAATTCACATCAGCCTGTGCTTATTGAGTGGAGTTCGAGTCAACGAACCCCGCGGAAGGATTTGCCTTCCCACTCCTGGTCAGCAAGATTTTTTCATCTTGCTGCAATGAAGGTGGCGAATGATCGGTATCTTTGGGATAAACGAACTCAAGATAGGAGTAACTATCCTGCACCAATCCGATTTGACAACGAAAGGGCAGAGCGGTTTGGTCATTCATTCTCTCCCCCAAGAACTCCATACCATCACGGAATCCGGCTTCATAACCGGCATCTATGAAAATCCCCTTGCCCGAAGGCACCCTGTTTCTTACGAGCACTTCTCTCTTATCCGCAAAGTGAAGATGGTAGGGTTTCTTCACATCGGCCGAAAGCCTCTCCTTTGAAGAGTTAAAACTCTCCTCTGCATTCCTTCGCTTTAACTCCAATAGAGCCAACTCGGCAGAAACCGAATCCGCTTTTTGCTTTTGGACAAGAAGTTCTGCTTCAAGATTCTTGATTGTAGCCTTATCGGTGCTTTCTTTCTCAATGAGGGGCTGACCTTCCTGTTCGATTTCCTCAAGAGGCAAACGAGCCTTGGCCAATACCTCCTCCAATGACTCCAATTCCTTGCTTTTTTCAGAAATCTCCGAATCAAGTTCCTCGGATTGGGAGGCTAAACCATTGATTTCATTGTTCAGCGTCTCGCTTTCTGCAGTGGCTTCCTCAATCTTCGCGCTATATTCTTGAGCCGAGCGGGAAAGGTCGAATTCCTCCTTAGCCGAACTGTTCTTGTCCGCCTCGAACTGAAGATGAAGGTCGCTCAATTCTTGCTCGGAAGATTGAATCTTCAATGCAATGGAAGAGGAGGAACCTGGGCTGAGAATCAAATACACGCTCAATCCAATGGTAGCAAACCATGCAAGCAACCTAAAGATGAATGAGATCAAAGCTTTTGAATTTCCTTAACTCGACGGGATTCCCGAACAGGGGTATGATCATCCCCACGCTATTCCGAGGAGAGACGTCGTTAATCTTGATGCGACAAAGGTTTATTCCATTGGCCCGCACGGAAAAGATCATGCCTTTTTCTATTCCGCGCTCCAAACCAACGGGCAAACCCAAAAAACCAGCTTGGAAATCGTATTGAAGATAGGGCACGGAAAGCTTCTCTCCTTTTTCCAACCAAGGTCTATCGTACATGTATCTTTGCAACGCTTCCAAGGTGACCTCGAAGTGTTCCTTGTAAATTCTCGTTTTTGATTCGTAGGTCAGCAGGCTCCGCTTTCCTTCGGTTTCCCGTTGCTTTTCATTTTCAACGGACGCCCTCAGTTCCGAAATCGTCCCTTCCAAGTCAGGTAAAGACAGGGCAAAACTACGAATACGGTTGCGAGAGTGCTCGACTTCCTTTTCCACCGCGGCAATCTGTTTTTTCATTTCCTGAATTTCGGAGCTCAACTCTTCTTTTCGTTCGGTCTTTGCGCTCAAGCCCGAGGTCTTTGCCTCAAGTTGATCGCGTAAGGATTTCAAAAAAACTTCTTTTTCGGAAGCTTCCTTCTTTCGCGTCTCGATTCTAGTCGAAAGAAATTCGAGGTTTTCCTTGGTTTTTTTCTGGACCTCGTCGATGGCTTCTTGGAGTTCTCCGCTTTTCTTGTCAAGGGCAAGCAATTCGGCTGCCATTCGGTCTCTTTCGGACATTTCAGAAAAGGTCTTCCATCCCCCTACCGAAACCATCACCAAAGTAAGGAGGGTCAATACCAATGAAAACTTATTGACTTTCACGTTTGGTGATCAAAGAGGGGGGAGTGGAGCAAAGGGAGTAGGCGACTCCTCCAAGTCAAGCGGAGGCGGGGCATCCCCTTCTGGCACAGGGGGGAAGGCTGGTGCCAGAGGAAGGGGAGCAAACGGTGCTTCTCCCATGCCTTCAGGCGAGTTGCTGCTAGGATCTATTCCCTGAGGCAGGAAAGGCCCCGGAACGAAGTCATCCATATCATCATCCACGGGTTCAGGCTCGGCGTCCTCGCCATCCTTTTCATCCTTGCCGGTCGCCTCCAGTTCCATCACTTCGGCACGGATTGCCAATCTTTCTTTTTCGGCGACGAACCATCTTTCCTCCCGTAGCGAGTCCATCCGCTTCTTATGCTGAGACAACAGATCCTGACTTGGAATCGGACGACCCGACCAATACCGGTCAAAGTCTACTTTACCAAGCTCATCTCGTCCCCATGTCCTTCCCCTCTTGCGTTGGTCATAGCTTGAAACAAGCCTTCTTTTCTCAAGATCGTAATGGAAACGGGCATTCCATGAGTCGTGAATTCGGGCAGTATCTCCAACCTGGGCAGGCCCACATGCGGAGCCCAAAACAAGCAAGCCAGACAAAATAAAAAACTCTATAATTCGGGACACGAGTTCATAATAGAGAAAACTATACGCAAATGGCAAGTATTCCGTAAAACTTCCCTTCTGGCACCGACCGCGTCCCCCTTTTCCCATTATTGGAAAAAAAGCTCAAGCAGGGAGGGATTTCACCTTGCCTTTGGAAACCTTCAGTATCCTCTCTGTCGGGAGTCCAACCAAAGGGAAACTGGGCCATCGTCAACAGCTTCGATATCCATATGCTCACCAAAAGCGCCGACAGCGACGGTTCCCGTGAATTCCGATTGGATCCGGTTCAGGAATTCCTCGAACAACCTGCGGGCATCGAGTGGTTCGGCTGCCCGATTGAAGGAAGGGCGAAACCCCTTCTTCAGGTTCCCGAACAAGGTAAATTGGCTGATTAACATGATCCCATCGTCATAAGTCAAAGACTCGTTCATTTTTCCCTCCGGATCATCGAAAATCCTGAGACCAAGAAGTTTCTTGAGAATCCAGCTCATATCATCAACCTGATCTCCCGTCTCAATTCCCAAATAGACCAACAAACCGTTGCCAATCTCACCAATCACTTGCTTGTCCACGCGAACGGAAGCACGGGAGACCCTGCGGACGAGGCACCTCAAGGCAAAACTTCGGTCAGGAGTTCAATGTCGAAAAACCCATATGATTGAGGGGACGGAACAAACAAGGAAGCGGTACGCCCGACAACCATAACAGCCCATTTGGCAATCAATGGGCGTCAACTCCCCCCTACTCCTCGGCAACCGCATCCATCATTTCGGCCGCGGCTTGGGCGGCCAAAGGGGTGGACAGATAACGCTCTCCGCAACTGGCTCCCACAACAACGATGCTCTTTCCTTCCATCTCCGGCCTACGGGCAATCCTCAAGGCAGCCGTAACCGTGGCTCCGGTTGAAATTCCTCCAAGAATACCCTCTTCGAGACTAAGTTTTCTCGCCATTTCAAACGCATCGTCACTCTTGACGAGCTCGACTTCGTCCACAATATCCAAATTTAAATTCTTAGGTACGAAGCCAGCCCCGATTCCTTGGATTTTATGAGGAGCCGGTTTGACTTCCTCCCCGTTTCTGGTTTGCGTAATCACGGGGCTTTCCTCCGGTTCAACGGCTACGGCAAGCATCTCCGGGTTTCTTTCCTTAATCACTTCGCAAACCCCGGTAATCGTTCCTCCCGTTCCGACCCCAGCCACGAAACAGTCTATCCTGCCCTCCATTCCCGACCAGATTTCCTCCGCCGTAGTCTTACGGTGAATTGCGGGGTTCGCGGGGTTGTCGAATTGCTGGGGCATAAAGGCCCGGTCTCCGTGATCCTCCACAAGCTGATTGGCCTTGGCGATTGCACCCCCCATTCCCTTTGGTCCGGGAGTCAGTACAATCTCGGCACCCAGCAACCGGAGCAACAACCGTCTTTCCTTCGACATCGTCTCAGGCATCGTGAGAATGCACTTGTATCCCTTCGCTGCACACACGAAAGCCAAGGCAATCCCGGTATTCCCCGAGGTTGGCTCGATAACAACACTGTCCGGATTCAATTCGCCGGCATCCTCGGCAGCAGAGATCATGGCAGCACCAATTCGATCCTTTACGCTAGCCAAAGGATTGAAAAATTCGGATTTCAGGTAAACCCGAGCTCCGCAGCCCTCGGTGACCTTGTTAAGTTCGATTAGGGGAGTTCTTCCGATTGATTCGATGATATTCATAGGGGGATTTCCTTTGATTGCCGGTAACCGTCTGGGGTCACCTCCTTCTGTTTCTGGGGCCGAAACTGCGGATGGGAGCATTTCTGTTAACCTCCGCATTTTTCAAACGGTATACGATTCTCGCCTTCTCAAGATCTTGGGTACTCATCTCCATCTTCACGATGTCTCCGACGGTGATCTTGATGAAGTGCTTTCGCAGCTTTCCAGAAATGTGGGCAAGGACCTGATGACCATTCTCAAGTTCCGCTCTGAACATGGTACTGGGCAAGACTGCGGTGATCTTGCCTTCGACTTCGATAACTTCTTCTCCAGACATATTTGTAAAAACCCTCCATCACACCATCTTGGCACGCTAAGTCAAGTAAGTCCTTTCATCAAAGGGAGAAATAGGTATTATGCAATTCACCATGCGAAAGCCTATCCAATGTCCTTTCCCCAAGGTCTTTCCCTCCCAACTGGAAAAGGAAAACCTCTTTTTCATGCAGTTGGCGTACAACGAAGCAATCAACGCGTGGAATGACGACGAAGTTCCAGTTGGTGCCATCATTGCGAGAGGTGAGGAGGTTATTGCATCCGCCTTCAACCAAACGCGCAGGCAGAAGGATCCGAGTGCCCACGCAGAGATGATAGCCATAACGATGGCCGCCAAATCCGTGGGAGACTGGAGGCTCAACGAATGCAGACTGTACGTAACCAAGGAACCCTGCCCCATGTGCTCCGGAGCAACGATCATGGCAAGACTGGGAGAGGTCCACTTCGCTGTCGAAGACCCGAAGATGGGCTGCTTGGGCGGTGCCACCGACCTCCATTTGCTGCCTTTGTCAAATCATCGACCTCAAGTCAAAAGCGGAACAATGGAGCTGGAATGCAAGGAGATGCTCCAGGCATTCTTTCAATTGCAAAGAAAATAGCCGGCGAAAAGTCGTCCTCGAAATGTCTCTCGGGCTTGACCTTCCGTTTGGAAAAAGTTGTTATGCACACTCTTCAAAACTCAACCTCTTCTCCAATTATGCCACACACATTACCAGCTCTTGATTATTCAACCGACGCACTCGAGCCGCACTTCGACAGTCGAACCATGGAAATTCATCATGGAAAGCATCATCAAACTTATGTAAACAGCCTCAACGCGGCCCTTGAGGGAAACGAGTCTCTCGAATCCTTGGACGCCGATTCCCTCATCCGGGACCTTTCCGCCATTCCCGAAGGAATCCGACAGGCTGTCCGTAACCACGGAGGTGGGCACTCCAATCACACTTTTTTCTGGAAATGCGTTTCCCCCCAGGGAGGCGGTCTCCCTCAAGGGAGCCTATCAGACGCCATCTCCTCAACCTTCGGAAGCTTTGACTCCATGAAAGAATCGTTCGGCAAAGCGGCCCTCACTAGGTTCGGATCAGGTTGGGCTTGGTTGATCAAGAGAAGCGATGGAAATCTCGCCATCACTTCCACACCCAATCAGGATTCCCCCCTTATGGAAGGAGTGTCGGAAGACATCGGGACACCCGTCATCGGTTTGGATGTCTGGGAGCATGCCTACTACCTGAATTATCAAAACAGAAGGCCTGATTATGTCTCGGCCTTTTGGAACCTCGTGGACTGGAACAGAGCACAGGAAATCTTCGAGGCTTAAGCCTTCGTCGAGACACCTTCCGAGCGGGTTGTTCGCCCCTTGCCTGACCCGATTCCTCCCCCCGCCCCCCTCCATCGCTTTCGGGAGAAAAACGCAGGCGGGATGGATTGATTTTTTCACACTCAAGAAATGATTGCCGAATCAATACGAACGGATAGGTTTGGCTCCCTCAAAACTTGACGGGAAACCTTGCCAGTTGCCGCAAGCCCAGATAACATAGCCCCAAATTGAGCAAAAGATCATACAAGTATCGCGCATTCATAACCTACGCCCACAAAGACGAAGAACGAGCAAAGTGGCTTAGGCAAAAACTGGAAGCCTTTCGCGTCCCGAAACACTTGATTGGAACGAACGGTGATTTCGGAGAAGTGCCGGCAAGGCTTTTCCCGATTTTTCGCGACAGGGACGAACTGGCCGGAGCCGCTCAATTGGGACCTCTTATCGAACAAGCGCTTGACGACTCCTCTCATCTTATCGTCTTGTGCTCACCGCAAGCAGTCCGTTCGCGTTGGGTAAACGAGGAAATTCGAATGTTCAAGTCCATGGGCAAGGCCGATCGGGTTTTATGCCTCGTTCTGTCCGGCAATCCCATGGTCGAAGACTTGGACGGTAACACCGATAACGAATGCATTCCACTGGCTGCCCGGAGGGAAGTCGATGCAGAAGGAGCCATTACCGACCAAAAACACGAACCAGCTGCCGCAGACTTGCGTGAAACCAGCGATGGGGAAAAAGACGCCTTGCTCAAGATTGTCGCGGGGTTGCTTGGATTGGGGCTGGATGACCTCAAGCAAAGAGATTTGCTCGCGCGACAAAAAAGACTTGCCCGAATCGCATCCGTCTCCGCCCTGCTGGCAATTTCGGCTATCGGCTTGGCGGTTTATGCATTCTATCAGCAACAGCAGGCTTCGATCGCCAAAGCCAATGCGGAAGAAGAGCGTAAACTGACCGAGGAAGAGTTGGCCAAAACGCAGGCAATTACTACTTTCGTCCAAAATCTCTTCTTTTCCCTCAATCCGCAAAACACTGCGGTTATGGACACCGAGTTGGTCAAGACCATGCTCGACCAGGGTTCCGTTCGAGCCGACGAACTATCTGCAGAACCGGAAATCGAGGCGAGAATCAGACTCTGCCTCGGCAAGACTTATCGATCGATCCGATCCTATGACAAAGCGCAAGCCGAACTCGAACGGGTCCTTTCCTTGTTCGAGAATTTGATAGCGGAGGAATCGCCCGCCCGGATGCAGGCCATGAAGGAAATCGCAATGGTTCACGATGCGTTGGGCAATTACGTCGAAGCTCAACCCATGCTTGTCGAGTTACTCGAAAAACGATCTCACGAATTTGGGGAGGGACACGAAGACGTAATCGATACTCAAATCGACTTGGCCAAAGTATACCGCAGGATTGGCAAACTCGAACAAGCGGAAAACGAATGTTCGAAGTCCCTTTCCCTCCTGAATGACCAAAACAGAAGCGATGACGATCCCTTGTTGCTCAAATGCATGTCCGAGCTTGCCATGATCTATTTGGCTGGGGATAAACTGGCTCAAGGAGAAAGTCTTGCCCGAAACGTTTATGAGAAATCCCGTATCCGATATGGCGACATCCATGCCTCGAGCTTACGGGTTGGTCAAATTCTTGTCGAAGCCTTGAGAAAGGGTGAAAAGCTGAACGAAGCCGAAGACCTCTCGATCGAAGTGGTCGAAGGCTTGGAGAGAATTCTAGGAGAAAGTCATCCCGATACCCTCGGAGCGTCTGATTCGCTGGCAAGAATCCTCACATCAAGGGGAGAATTCGAAGAGGCCCTGAGATATTACCTGGCAATTCTTTCCGCCAAGGAAAAAGCACTTGGCACCAAGCATCCAGAAACTCTTTCGACCCTGAAAGCAACCGCGGAAACTTATCGAAAACTGGAAAGGCTCGACGAAGCCGAAAAGACGCAAATCAAAGTCAAGGACAGACTCCGGGAGAAACACGGTGTCGAACACCCCGAAACTTTGCGGTCCATGAATGATCTCGCCGACCTGTACCTCGCCTTGGGAAAAGAGGACGAAGCCTTTCATCTTAGTGAGGAGACTTTGGAAATCGAACGGGAAGTCATGGGGGAACAAGACCCGATGACCCTCAAGACCATGTTCCGGATCGGAAAACTTCAATACCTCTTCAATAACTCCGATGGCGCGATGGAGATACTGGGCGACACTTTGGCAAAACAGGAGAAACTGCTCGGTTTCGATCATGCCGAAGCCACCCTCACCAGGGATTTGCTTAACGAAATTCTGGCAGAAAAAGCCACCACGAGGGTCACCGTCGAAAGCAATGCAACCATGGTCGCAGAGAGCTCGGATACTTCTTTGATCGACTTTCTCGACGAGTTTGAAAAAAGAGAGATTTTGTTGGACAAGAACTTCTCCACCCGTCCACCAGACGTTTTCGATCCGAATCAAAGCCTTGCCCCACCCTCCATAACGGTTCTTGAAAACAACCCCAGGGAGGATGAGGATGAGGAAGGCGAAGATGGGTTTTTCAAAAGCTTGAAAAATCGTCTACTGCCGGGCAAATCCGACAAGGACGAAACCGACTCTTCCGACCCTGAGCAATAATGCCGGTCGGAGCAGTTATTTTCGATTGGGACGGTGTGGTCATAGACTCCTCATCCCTTCACGAGAGAAGCTGGGAGGCGCTTGCCTCGGAGATTGGCAAAACATTGCCGGCGGATCACTTCAAAAGGGGCTTCGGAAAAAGAAACGCGGTCATCATTCCGGAAATCCTCGATTGGTCGCAAGACTCCGCTGAAATTGACCGTTGGGGGAAGAGAAAGGAGGAGCTCTATCGCATAATGGGAAGAGAGGAAGGGATTCCCATTCTTGATGGCACAAGAGACTTCCTTCGTTCTCTTCGGGCAGCAGGCATTCCGTGCGTAATCGGTACTTCGACCGAAAGGATGAACATCGAATTGGCTTTCGAACAACTTGATCTTGGCTCTTTTTTTCTTGGCGCCGTTTGCTCGGAGGACGTTTCCAGAGGGAAACCCGACCCGGAAGTATTCTTGAAAGCCGCAACCCTCGTCGGCGTCGACCCTCAAAACTGCGTGGTCCTCGAAGACAGTGCCCATGGCATCATTGCCGCCCGCCGAGGTGGAATGAAGGGACTGGGACTTGCCACGACCCGCGACAAGAAAGATCTCATCGAAGTTGGGGCGGACATTGTGATAAACAACCCTTCGGAACTGAGCATCGGCTTGCTCGAAAGCCTTTTTCAGGCATAGTGTGATGAAAAAGATGAAAAAAGTTCCCTTGCACATACAAATATTGGTGGCCTTGGTTTTGGCTTTTTCCATCGGACTTGCGTCAAACCTGCATTTTTCGGGAGACTACGTTTTTATGCAGAAGGAGAAATCCCTTGTTCTCGAGCCTGTCGAACAAGACAAAAACGGAAATTGGTCCTTGTCCCCCGAACCGAACGACTCACTGACTCTTTCCGCAGAGTTTCAGAGCAAATATTCGCCCGACTTCGGTTTCTCCCCTCCGGGGATCAAAGCCACTGGTTACCTTAAAGCCACTGATTACCTTCCTTACGACACACCCAAGGACGGCAATGTCAGTTCGATAGTCCCAACCCTTGAACTTACAGACCGAGAGAAAAAGGACTCTTCACTACCCGTCTTCGCTCTATCCGCACCCAAAGTGGCGGACTGGACGGGTGCGGAATGGTTCGAATTCCTCGCTTCAGCCTGCGCGTTTTTGGGTAAGCTTTTTCTAAACGGCCTGAAAATGGTCGTCATTCCGCTCATCATGACCTCGATCATTTGCGGGGTTGCCAAAATCGGAGGCGAACGGGACTTCGGAAGGCTTGGCCTCAAAACCATGCTCTTCTATGGATTGACCGGGATGCTTGCCGTATGCACCGGTTTGGTCTGCGTCAACTTAATCGAACCAGGACAGGTCACGGAAGAACTTCGTGGCCAAATGACAGACCATCAATCCGCCGGGCATACCGACAAGATCGAAGGAGCCATTTCTCAGGCCGACAAGGGGTGGGCAGGTATCCTCGAAATTTTTCACCGAATGGTGCCCGCAAACCTTTTCAAAGCCGCAACGGAAGGACAGCTTCTCGGACTGATTTTCTTCAGCCTGCTCTTTGGCTTTTTCATCACCAGGCTTCCGGTAAAGGCTCGGTCCACCCAACTGGGTTTTTGGGAAAGCTTGAATTCGCTCATCCTTTCGATTACCAACTTCATCATTTCATTTGCCCCCTACGGTGTCTTTGGCTTGGTCACCCCTACCCTGATGAAAGTAGGACTCGGAACGCTATCGGTGATGGGTACCTTCGCCCTGACCGTTGCACTCGGTCTACTCATTCACAGCCTGATCGTACTTCCGCTCCTTCTTCGTTTGTTCGGCAAGATCAATTTCCTCGATCATTACCGGGCCATGGCCCCTGCATTACTCACTGCCTTTTCGACCGCCTCTTCTGCCGCCACACTCCCCCTCACCATGAAATGCGTCACGAATCGGGCCGGAGTTTCAAAGAAAATCGGTAGCTTCACTCTTCCCCTGGGAGCAACCATGAACATGGACGGGACGGCCCTTTTCGAATGCGTCGTCGTGGTCTTCCTCGCCCAGTTGTTCGGCGTCGAGATGGGTTGGGTCACCCAAACGACCGTTGTCCTGATGGCGCTGGTTACCTCTATCGGCGTCGCGGGTATTCCATCCGCCAGCCTGGTTGCAATCATCGTCATCCTGCAAGCCGTTGGCTTTCCCGAAGAAAGCATAGCCATAGGGGTAGGTATCGTGTATGTGGTCGATCGAATACTCGACATGGCCCGTACCGCGGTCAATGTATTGGGGGACAGTTGCGCCGCGGCCATCATTGGAAAATCCGAGGGAGAGAAGGGGTACTACTCATCCCTTCGATCATAAAGTTGAAAACCGAACCGAGTTGATGGACTTCAAACTCGTCTCGGACTACGAGCCCAAGGGCGATCAACCCGAGGCGATCGATTCTCTGGTCCGTTCGCTCGAAGAGGGAAACCAAGATCAAACTCTTCTGGGCGTTACCGGTTCGGGAAAGACCTTCACCATGGCCAACGTCATTCAACGGCTCCAACGGCCCGCCCTCGTCATTTCGCACAACAAAACCCTCGCAGCTCAACTGTATTCCGAATTCAAGGGTTTTTTCCCGGAGAATGCCGTCGAGTATTTCGTGAGTTATTACGATTACTACCAACCCGAGGCATACGTGCCCTCCACCGATACCTTCATTGAGAAGGACTCCTCCATCAACGAGGAAATCGAAAGACTCCGGCTCGCCACCACCGGATCCCTCATCAGTCGACGGGACGTCATCGTCATTGCCAGCGTCTCCTGCATTTACGGCTTGGGTTCCCCGGATGACTTTCAGGCTCTCTCCCACGAAATCAAAAAGGGGGATGATTTTGGAAGAGACGCCCTTTTGGAAAAACTGGTCGATGGGTTATACGAGCGTAACGACGTCGAATTGAAACCCGGTCGTTTCCGGGTGAGAGGAGATGTCGTGGATCTTTTCCCCGCCTATGCTCAAACGCCCATACGGATCGAGTTTTGGGGAGAGGAAGTGGAGGAGATCAGGGAAATCGATCCGGTTTCCGGGGAAACTTTGAAAAAGCTCGAATGCTATCGTGTCTACCCGGCCAATCAATATGTGACCACCAAGGAAAAGGTCGGTGTTGCATGCAAGGCTATCGAGCAAGAGCTTGAAGAGAGGGTTGCCTGGTTTGAAAAGGAAAACCTGCTCTTGGAAGCACAAAGGATTCGGATGCGGACCGAATACGACTTGGAAATGCTCAGGGAGATCGGTTTTTGCAACGGCATAGAAAACTACTCGAGGCATCTCTCCGGTCGAAAACCGGGTCAAAGACCGTGGTGCCTGATTGATTTCTTCCCCGACGACTTTCTGCTCTTCGTCGACGAAAGCCATGTCTCCATCCCACAGGTAGGGGGAATGTTTCACGGGGACCTATCGAGAAAACAAAAGCTCGTAAACTTCGGTTTTCGACTCCCTTCCGCCCTTGATAACCGACCACTCAAACCCGACGAATTCGAAGAGGTGACCGGGCAAACGGTTTACGTATCCGCAACCCCTGCAAAATTCGAGATCGAGAAATCTTCTCTCGTCGTCGAGCAACTGATCCGTCCGACCGGTTTACTCGACCCGGAAATGGAAATCCGGCCAATCAAAGGGCAGGTGGAAGACTGCATTTCGGAAATCAAAAAGATCACTCAATCCGGATATCGTGCCCTCGTCACAACCTTAACCAAGCGGATGACCGAGGATCTGACCGATTTTTTGCGCGAACGGGAAATCAAAGTCGAGTACCTCCATTCCGATATCGATGCCATCGAGAGAGTGGAACTTCTGAGAAACTTGCGGGCAGGCTCCTTTGACGTCTTGGTCGGAGTCAATTTGCTCCGCGAAGGACTCGATCTTCCCGAAGTGGCACTCGTAATAGTCCTCGACGCAGACAAAGAAGGTTTTCTGCGGAGCGAAACCAGTTTGATTCAAACCGCCGGAAGAGCAGCCCGGCATGAAAAAGGCAGGGTTATCTTCTACGCCGATGTCATGACCAAATCCCTTCAACGGGCATGGGACATTTGTGAATATCGCAGGGAAAGGCAGATGGCCTTTAACGAGAGTCATGGCATCGTCCCGCAAAGCGTGGTTCGACCGGTGCAGGAAAGCCTCGTATCGAAGAGAGAGCAGAAGAAAGATGATCTCGCCGTATCGGAAAGTCTTTCCGGAAAACAAGTGAAGAAATTGATCAAGGAGCTCGAGCAGGAGATGATGGAGGCAGTAAAAAAGCTTGAGTTTGAAAAGGCTGCCCTCCTGCGCGATCAAGTTTCCTTTTTGCGAGAAGGAGCGAAGGGAAATCTTTCGACCTCGACACAGGGCGGAGCCAAGCGGCAAGGGAAATACGCAAAGAGAGGAAAATATGGCAAGCGAAAATAAATTCGGGGTCCTGATCTTGGTAAGTTTACTGGTCTTTGCACCGGCAATATCAGGGGAAATTTCTTCCCAACGAAGATTGCTTTTCTTTTTTGACAAAATCGAAGTGAATGGAGAAGTGGATGTCTTTCTAAACAAAGGAAAAAGAAATCGGGAAGCGACCATCTATGCGGATTCCGAAGTCATTGACTCCGTCCTTACCAGGGTCAGCAAAAGAACCCTCTACGTCGATGCCAACAATACCTACCGGCTCGCCCGCCGCCTCCCTTTTGTCAAACTGAACGCCCAAAGGAAATTCCCCGTGGAGATCATGATCTCCATAGACAAACTTACTGAAATCAGGGTCCTCGGCGGAAGCAACTTGACCTCGGAGGGATTGAACTCCGACAAACTGTCTGTCTTCTGCTCTTCCACCGGCAAGATTCATTTGGAGAACCTGCTTTCTCCGGCTCTCCATCTTCGGCACGAGGGATCCGGGACCGTCGTGCTCAGAGGGAAAGGTGTCAACCGACTTGAAGCCCAAATTTTGGGCAATGGTTTGCTTCGGGCTGAGGAATTCACCATCGGTGAGGCTACCCTTCTGCACCAGGGCAAAGAGGACGTACACTTGGCCCCACTGCGTTGGTTGGATGCCCGCATGCGTGGCCCCGGCAATCTAATGTTGCACAGGAAACCTGAAAAAATGGTGATCGATCAAGCGGGAGAAGGAATCGTGCGAGACATCATATCGGGCCCCCTGCCCTTCCTTGACCTCAATGCCAGCACGCCCAAGTTAGGCGAAAAATACTAAAGGATAATCTCTTCGCCTTCCACGGCCGGCCTGACACCTTCCCTGCGGGCAGCCGCTTCTTTGGCAATCTGATCCATCTTCTCATCGCTATGGGATGGGTCGTGATGGAAAAGAAAAGTCTGTTTTACCCCGGCGGCTTCGGCCACCTTGATCGCTTCTTCCCAAGTCGAATGCCCCCACCCCTTGAATTTTGCATATTCCTCGACCGTGTAGGCGGAATCATACACCATCACCTCCGCATCCTGCGCCAAGGTTACGACGCTTTCGTCAATCCGATCTTCGTAATGCTCCGTATCGGTACAAATGGCAATTGCCTTGCCCTGAAACTCGATTCTGTATCCGCAAGCGCCGTTCGGATGATTGAGCTTGCCCGTGCGAATGACAATGCCGTCCCCCAACTCGAATACGTGTCCGCAAAAGAAATCCTTGAATGAACAAGCTTGCTCGATCAAAGAACTCGGGACGGGAAAGACCGGATCCTTCATGAGCATGGTTCCAATGATCCCGCGCAGATCGTACTCGTCATTTGCCGTCAAGTGTCCGGCATGCAACCGGACGTCGCTGACTGGGTTGTAAAGAGGTGCGAAAAAAGGCAAACCCTGGATGTGATCCATGTGGGTATGGGTGAAAAACAAATCGGCATTGAGCAGGTTTCCCTCTTCCATCATGATCTTTTTACCAAGCAATCGAATGCCCGTGCCTGCATCGATGATGATCCGCTTCGAACCACAGGTTATTTCGAAGCATGTGGTATTACCGCCATATTTGACGGTATCGGGACCCGGGCAAGGTATGCTTCCCCGCGTACCCCAAAACTTAAGTTTGAATAGGGTAGAATCGGACATGATTGGCTCTATCGTGTAAATTTATTACAAAAAGTCGGAACTTGGCAATCTTCAAAGCAAGGCTCCACTCGGTCAAATTGAACTACCTGTCTCGCCATTCCCCATTTTCATCCTGATAAGAATCAGTAATCCGGCCATCTCCCCAGTCATACGATCCCCGAACGGCCAATCCCTTGTCGAATTCTCCGGTAAAACTCGTTCCATCTCCAAAATCAAGGTTGCCTCTCCCCTTTTTCCTTCCGGCCGACCACATCCCTGAATAAGTAACTCCAGTTTGGTCTTGCTGGGTACCAAACCCATCGGGCAATCCATTCTCGAATGTTCCCGAGTAGGTGGTGCCATTGGGTTTCACCAAAACCCCCACGCCCGCAAAAACTCCCGACGCAAAACTTCCGATGTAAAGGGAACCATCGTTCTTTTCAAGAACTCCGCTACCGTGATACAAGTTGGTTTGGAAAAGCCCCGTATATCGGTCTCCGGCACTTGACCGGAAAGTTCCCTTGGCAAAGGAACCGTCAGGGTTGAAAGATCCCGTAAATTCTTCGTTCAATTCGCTTTTCATCTTACCCTCGGACAAAGTCGACTCCTTCCACTTGCCGGTGAGAATCACTCCATCCGACCCCTGGTATTCGCCATAAACAAGTTCATCCGATTGCCAATGCCCCTCCATGCGGGACGACTCCGAATAGATCAAAGTCCCAAAACCCTCCTTTTTCCCGCTTGCCCAGAGACCCGAATAGCTATCGAAATTCTCATTGGATTTGTAAATGCGGGTACCGTAACCATGAGAAAAACCATTCCTATGGAGACCCTCGTAAACATCACCGTCAGGAAAAGTTTTCTTTCCATAACCATTTGGTTTTCCTTTTGAAAGCTCGCCTTCGTATATCGAACCATCCTCCAGGGTCTGCTTGCCCTCCATTGCCTTTTCGAGCAAACCACTCGATTCCCTCCGCAATGTCTCCCGTCCCTCCTCTTCGCTACCACAACCAACCAGAACGAAAAACGAAGTCAACATCGCGGGGACGAGGAAAAACTTGGATTTCGAACCTGAGCTCATGACTGGTTGATCTTTATATATTTTTAGTAAGCTCGGAAATACTGGTGACGATTGCAATCGCGACAAGGGCGACTAGGGAAAAGGCAAAACCGAGGGCAGCGCCCGACACCAGTGTCGTCATGACCTTGATCTTCTTGGTCAATTGTTCACGAAAGGAATTGCTTATGTCTTCCATGCTGTTGCCGAGATTACCCGTTTTTTCTCCGACTTCCAATATATCGAGCTGTATCAAGGGGAGAAAGTCGAATTTCCTCAAAGCTTCGGGGAGAGACTTCCCTTCGTTCACCAAGGCCCGGGCGGAACGGAAACGAGCCCGGAGAAAGCGGCTGGTGATGGTTTTTTCACACAGGCGCAAGTTTTCGGTCAACCCGATCCCACTCCATATCAAGGTGGAGAGCAAACTCGTCAACTGGAACATCTGGGACAGGTATATTATATTCCCGAAAAGAGGAATCTTCAAGATAGCCCGATCAACCGTCATCCCCCCTTTTTCCGTCTTCCGCCACCTGTAAGCAACCGTCAGGAAGATGATCACGCCGATCAGGACAAAGGGTCCGAAGGTCTTGACGAAGTCAGAGCTGTTGATGAGCAGTTCGGCCAGAAAATTCATTTCTCCACCCATCTTGTCCAACATGCTCTTTATTTGAGGCAAAAGAACCTTAATGAAGAACACCACCACGCCAAATGCGACAAAACCCACGAAAGACGGATAAGCCATACTCGAAATCACCTTCGAGCGAATTTCCCTCTTCTCCTCGAGATACACGATAATCTTTTTCAAGATTGGACCCACGTTGCCCGTTGCCTCCCCCGCCTCAATGACGAAAGTCGATGACTCGCTGAAATATTGAGGCAAAGCTCTCATTGCCCGGGAAAGCGTTCTTCCCTCTGCAAGTTCCTTCCAAAGAAAACGGGCGACTTCTTTGAGTTTCGGATCGGAAAGCCTTTGATTCAGGAGCTTCACCGCATCGGCGACCGGCATCCCGCTTCCGTGCAACTCCATCAGTCTCTTGAGGAAATTCAACCCGATTGTTTCACCCTTGGCTCCCAGTTTGCGGGAACTGGGTTTGGAGGGATCACCCTTTTTGATCTGAGACAAGGCAGGAGCGGGCTTGCCTTTCTTCTCGCTTCCCCCGATTTTGGTCACTTTGAGCGGTGTTACGCCCTCCGCTCTGATCAACCGCTTTGCCTTCTTCGAATCGTCAGCCTCGATCTCTCCGGAAAGGCTTTTTCCCTTTAGGTCGATGGCGACATACTTGAACTTGGCCATTTACGGTATGGTTCAACCCCCAACGGGATCTTCGGTCAGGCCCTGAGTTTCGTCATCCCCGAAAGGCGTTTCCGGCTCTTCGTCAATAAAGCCATCGGCATAACGAATCACTTCGTCGAAGGTCGTGAACCCTCTCTTTATTTGCTCCCATCCACTCCCCTGCAAAGTGCTCATCCCTTCTTTCAGGGCAATCTCCCTGATGTCGGGAGCGGATGCGTTATTGATGACCAATCCATGAATGGAATCGCTCATCTTCATCAACTCGAAGATACCCACCCGGCCCCGGTATCCAAGGTTTTGACAGTTTTGACAACCTACCGAGCTCAACACCTTGTCCGCGTGCAGGGTTTCACTTGGGTCGACTTCAAGCAAGGCCAAGGAGGCAAGCAGATCACCTTCGGACATTTGAGCGGGAGAGGAACATTCCTGACAAAGCCTCCGGACGAGTCTTTGGGCTATGACCATTTCAACGGAGGAAGCAATGAGAAACGGCTCGATTTCCATGTCAACCAAGCGGGTGATTGCCCCCGGAGCATCATTGGTGTGCAAAGTGCTCAAAACCAAGTGACCCGTAAGAGATGCCCGAATGGCAATGTCCGCCGTCTCGCGGTCCCTAATTTCCCCAACCATGATCACATCCGGATCCTGCCGCAAGATTTCCCGCAGAGCACTGGCAAAGGTAAAGCCGATTTCGGAATTCACTTGGGTTTGGTTGATGCCCGCCACCTCGTATTCGACGGGATCCTCGACCGTCATGATCCGGCGTTCGGGTTTGTGAATCCTCCTGATGAAGGCAGTCAGGGAAGTCGATTTACCCGATCCGGTAGGTCCCGTGACCAAGACAATCCCATGAGGTTTCTCCAAGATGGAGACGATGTTCTTTTCTTCGTCTGCAGCCAAGCCAAGCTCCCTCATCGACAAGGGTTGCGACTTTTCGTTGAGCAAACGCAAACTGATGCTTTCGCCGTAAAGGGTAGGTAAAGTGGAAACACGAATATCAAGGTCGCTTTGTCCGTGGGTGAAGGTAATTCTTCCTCCTTGAGGCCTTCTCTTTTCAGAAATATTGATGGCGCTCATGATCTTGATCCGTGAGATGATGGCGTCTTGAAAACTTCTCAGGTTGTCCGGGACACGAACAGGGACCAACTGACCGTCTATCCGGTACCGTATTTGCAGGGTTTCCTTGTGGGGTTCGAAATGAATGTCCGTCGCCCGGTCCACAATGGCACGCTGAATAACCTCGTTCACGAATCGAATGATAGCCGCATTTTGGTCCTCAAGATCATCCTGGGTATCCTCATCTCCATCCGGATCAAGATCCGAATCATCCAAGCTATCGGCTCCGATCCCGAAGTTTTCCGTAATCGCCCGCGAAATTTTTTCCGGCGAACTCAAGCTCCAAACCGGGGTCCTGCCCGAAACGGCAAAAACCCAACGACTCATACGGGTCGATGGTGGCCAGACCGCAACCAATTCAATTCGCCCATCCTCGTCCAAACCAACTGGCAGGCAACTGTAGTTGTGTATCATTCGCAGAGGCAAAAGTTTGGTCGGATTTTCCGGCAATTCAAAGTCTTCCACATAGGAAAGGTCGGATTTCTTCCCGATCTCGCGCATTGTTTCGATCAAGTCACGTGAATATTTGGAGGCAAGCAAACGGGCTCGATCCTCAAGAGGCGAGCTCAGGATATTGATGCGGTCAATATCGGCCAACCCGGGCCACCAGTCCATGTCTTCGAACAAGGATGGCATGAAGAGAACCTTTTCCTCGCGCTCAGCGTCACCCGCTTCATTGGGATCGGCTTCGTCTGGATTTGTTTTTTCGGAAATCACGGGCTTCGCTATTTCTTTTTCGGACTAGGTATTACCAACCCGCGAGGAGGAGTCTTTCTTACGGGAGGTTGCGGTTTCTTCGGAGAGGCTTTGGACGCCTTCGGGGCAGATGGATTGAACGCGGCACCGGATGCCTTCGATGCTTCGGCCAGGCGGATGGATTCGTACGAAACCTGAGGGTTTGAGCTTTCGTGGGTAACCTCAAAATTCTCGTGATCAAAAATGAAGACGTCTCCGGCGTAAGTGACCGAAGTGGAGTTTTCCTCCCAAGACAACCAGGCGCTCTCCCTCGTCGACTTGTGGTAGAGAGCAAAATACCATTTCCCTTCGAAATTGTAGCAGCCGCGCATCTCGTAAGGAGAAGGAAGCGTCTTGGCTTGGGGCGTGATTTTCTTCGGTTGTGGATATTTGGGCACCACGGTTTTCGGAGGCGGTGGCGGACGGCCGGGTATGGCGAAGGGGCTTGCCTTCTGAGCCAATGAAAAAATCGAGCCCAGTGTCAGGAAACAGACAAGGACAATGCTTCGGGCAATTTTGACAGAAAAAGAAGTCATCACAAACTGGGTCGGGTGGAAGGCTTGTCTTTATTGGAAGCCTGCCCCTTGCTTTTCCCATCGATATCGGGCATTCCGAGAATTTGGCCGGAAGGAGAGGTGAATTTGGGCTTGTAGTCACCCTTTAAGCGATCGTCGATAGACTCAATGTTGGCATCCGTATCATTGAAACCGGGTTTCATGATCGTGGGTTTGAGAAAAATGAGCAACTCGGTCGGCGTATACTTGACCGTCTTCGGACGAAAGAACTTCTTTCCCAAATAAGGAAGATCACTAAGCAGGTTGTACTTGGACTCCGTGGAATCGACCTGAACTTCCTGCAAGCCTCCCAAGACAATGATTTCACCATCACGCACGGTTACAACGGACTTGGCTTCCCTAATCTTTTTGGCAGGCAGGGATTGCCCCTGGTAAGTATTGCTTTGGGTCTCGTCAAATTTTTCCGCCTTCACCTCAACCTCCATAAAAATCGAACCAGGTGAGATGATCGTTCCGTTTTCATCGACTTGAGGCAAACCGATCTTAGGCTTCTTGATCTCGAGAGAGGTCTTTGCCGTGATCTTGCTTTGTTGCCCCGTATTGGAAGTACCTTCCGATCCGGTATTGTACCCGGAATAGGTGGGAATGACGATATTTCGTTCATCCTCAATAAGAATATGTACGTCGGGCGAATTGTGGGCAAAGCTAAGGCTCGGCGTCGAGAAAATCCGTACGTCGTTTCGCTCCGAGGACAGGGCGAATATCTGATCCCAACGGACCCCCGTCAGCTTCCAGTCCTCCAATTGAAAGGGCATGCTCGTATTCAAACCGGGAATACCGACAACCCCCTGCAGAGTCTCCTTGGCGATATTTTGGGCAACGTTCGTGGTGACATCGTCGCCCGTACCCAACAACCCATCGGGCCCAGCAGACGTAACCTGTTGGTTTCCCGTCACGGTTTCTCCAAACAAGCCTTCGCCTCTTGGGCCACGGGCATACTTCGACCACTCCAGGTTTCCAAGCAGGGCATCGATTCCCCGTTGGTTTTGTTCCGTCAGGTCAACCATTACGAAAATCGTATCGATACGGGCTTGGGGAAGCGGTTGATCCAACGAGTCGATCATGCGGCCAATTTCAACGATGTCCTCCTTCGTTCCATAAACCAATATTGCGTTGCTCCTCTCGTCCGAGGAAATCGTAATGAAATCACTGAACTCATGTGAGCCTTCGCCGGTATTGTCTGCACCAGCACTTGCGGCGTTTTGTGCAGCAGTTGCAGCCGGAGTGGGTGCCGCGGGTTTGCCTGCGGTGGTTCCCGCAGTCGGACGAGCGGCATTTTTTCTACCTTGAACCTGTTGTTTGATACGCTGCTGGTTCTTGATTACCTCGTCGAGAATGGCCTGGATATCCTTGGTCTCGGCATGCTGTAATTTGAAAAGTTCGCTCGTTGTCTTCATTTTTACAGGTGCGTCCAAGGTCTCCAAGATAAATTTAAGAGTTTCGATATTCTCGGCCTTTGTCACGATGATCAACTTGCCCGTTCTTTCATCGGAATCGACTTGTGTAGTACCCCCAAGAAAAGGCTTCAGGCTTCCTTCGATCATGGTTTTCATCTTGCTCTCAAGTTCACGGGCACCGGCATGCTTGGTCGGCCAAACGAAAAACTTGGTTCCGAGCTCCTCAGTAGAAATGGCCCGGTCCATGTTTTCGAGCAATCTTTCCATCCTTTGCAAATTGAGCAAAGCATCGGTCACCAAAATACTGTTTGCATTTTCAAGCAAAACCAATTGCCCGACTTCGGTCTTGAAAGGGGTTAAGTGCGTAACAATATCTTTGGCCTGAGCATAATTCAATTTGAACAACTTCATGTAAATCTTTTGGCTTGGCTCGAAAACGGAAGCTGGACCTTCGATCCAAATCGGCACATGCATGTTGATTTTCGCAGCCCCGACCGCCTTGTAAAATTTGTCTGAAATCTTACTGATACCGACTCCGTGCATGGACAAAAGAGATTCCACGACTTGGATGGTTTCGCCCTTGGTCAGGGGCTCTTCGCTGTTGAAATTGATTTCCATTTGCGGAAGATCCGTGGCCCGCCGTAAAATGAGCCACCCCGTATACTGCTGAATCATGTCGAGCAGGATATTGGCATCCGCTTTACGGAGCTTGAAAGGCCTTGTCTCTTTCGCTTTGAGATCGGGAATGTTTGTCAATTCGAGTGGAGGACGCGTACCCGGAGCATAAAGTCCATCGTCTTGAGGAAAGATCGGAGGCGGAGGAGCACCTGGGGGAACGGCGGGTGCCACAGGGGGAACTGCGGGTGCCACAGGGGGAACTGCGGGTGCCACAGGGGGAACGGCGGGGATGCCCGTTGGCGGGAAGGATGGAATGCCGGAGGGAATGGGGGGGATACCCGCTGGAGGGAAGGGCGGAGTGCCGGAGGGAACGGGGGGAGTTCCCACTGTCGGAAAGGATGGCGGTGGCGGTTGCTGAGCGGAAACAAGCCCTTGCCCCATGGTCACAATCACGGATATCCAAATCAAAAGGTTTAATCGGTTCATTCGTTCTCTGGTAGGGGGTGCTTGGTTAATTTCTGAATTCTACGGAACTGATATCGAAGGTGGCGTTGTAAACTTCCGGGTTCGGCCTGTAATTGGGCGTTATCTTGACTTCGCTGAAGAAAATGAACTTTTCCCGACCATCCAAAAAGAATTCGTTGATAAACAAGGTGAGATCACCCCAACTCACGCCAGTCAGAGTCACTTCGACGTTGTGTTGCGAATACCGTTCGTTCTTCTCCGACTTGCGCCCCCCCCGCAGAAGGGCCATTTGCTCCCTTCCCTTGAAAAGTTTAAGCCTGATCAAGTCGACCTCGTTTTGCAAAGCTCTCAAGTCGTAGCTTACCCCTTTTTGCTCTTTTCTTTTTTCCTCGAGTTCGCGGTTGATTTCGGGTTCCTGTCCAAGAACCAGGTCATGTCCCTCGATCAATTCGGCGACTTCAAACCAATCGCGACCAGTTTCGATGACCGACCCAATAAGCTCAATGGCACAAACCAAAACAACCGTCCAGACCGAGAAGAGAAGAAGGGTTTGTTCCCGTCCGCTCAACTTGAAGAAAATTGACTTGATCGAATTCATCCCTCGATTTTGGAAGTTTCCTTTTCGGAAGACGGTCCGGGCAAATTCGTTTGAACCGGTTTTTCCTCGAGCATTTGGATGTCTACGCCAAAAGTAACACCACCTGCATTCTTTTTGTTGGTAATGATCTTTGGTTCTTTCTTGAGTTTCTCCACAACCTGAGCTTGCTCGAGGTTCGCAAAGAAGTCGTTCACAGCCTGAAAGCTCGTACCCTGCCCCTTGAACTCGACATCGTAGCGGCTCTTGAACTCGGCAAAGGTGAGCCAGAGGTTGGCCTGCCCTTGCGAATTTCTTCCAGCGTGCATCATGATTCTCTCAAGTGATCCGATTGGGTCAATCCCCCCCCTCTTGTTTTCATCGAGTTTTTGAAGCAAAGCCATGGCATCGAGGACCGCGGGTTTGTTCGAGTTTTTGATTCTCTCCTCAATCCACAAGTCTTTGATCTCCACGGAAGCTATTTGAATGCCAATGAAAAAAAGCAGAAGAGCGGCCATCGAAGCCAACGATCCCATCACCCCCATCCAACGAAGGGCGGCGTGCCTTCTTCTTTTTCGCTCCTCAATCTTGAAATCCGATGGACGGACATCAAAACTCCAAAGTTCTTCTGCGGAAATCACCACGGGATCGATCAACTCGGGGTTGTCAGTACTCCACCATTCGTTTTCGAACTTGAAGAACCCGTTATTGGTTCTGGAAACCTCACCGGCAAGCAACACATCCTGTATATGCTCGAAATGTGCGAGGTCGAACATGGAAAGCAATTTTCCCCGCACCGCCTCGAATTTATCACCGTCTCCCGCATCGACAGGCAAGGAGTACATTGCCTCCGGAACGGTTGTGCCAACCTCGAAGGAAGCAGCGGTCAAGGTTTCGTCATGCAAGAGGAAGACGATGCTCGGTCTTTCGTATTCTTTTCCGACGAGGGACACGAAGGAAGGAAAGACCCTTCTGAAATACTCCAGGTTCTGCCATCCCAATTGGCGCAACTTGACAAACGGAGTCGCGAAAATCAAGATTTTGCGGGTTTTCGGACAACCATGAAAACCCCAAGCCAATTGATCGGGTGGAAAGGGAGAGAATGAATCCAGGTCCAGAGCTTGCAGGCAAAAATCAATAAAATCTTCCGGAGCAAGATCACCAGGAATGGACAGGGTCTCGCAAAAGAAATGCTCCCCCGGGAGCAATAAGGTGATTTCTCGCAATTCTCCTATCGGGAAATCGGAAGGACTTTCGGGGTTTTCAGCCATGAGGTCAGTATTTAAAAGTAGCACTCACCCCATGGTCAGTCGACCATATTTTCGTTTTCACGAATCGACAGAACCTTGAAGGGATACCCCAAGTTTGGCCCTTTCTTAGCAGGGGGTCTTCTTACGGTCCCGGTTTGAGGAACCAGGTTGCCCCCGTAAGAGAGAACGGCATGAAGTTGGAAGTTCGCTTTACCCCTGTTTACGGTTACCTCCACCCTGAACATCGTGACGGAGGTACTGAGTGCGATCGAACTGTTTCCACGCAGAGGGCTCATGCCGGGATCATTGGGATTCGTGTAAAAACCTTCCCCGTTTCCCGTTGACGGACCCTCCATGAATTCTTCGTACAAACGCTCGTCGTCTCCACAAAGAAAACGCATGAGGAAAGAGCTTGCGTTATTTACGTTGACCGGCCCTTGGTTGAAAAAAGAAAAGGATTCCCGAAAATCCCTCATGTTCCCAGTCTCGATTCCCCGGGCATCGAAAAAGATACCCGTCCGGTCAGGGTCCTCGGGATCATGGGCAAAACCCTTGATCATCCTGAATTCCTCAAAACTGTTAATTTTCTTACCGGGCGTAAAGTACGGGTGTTCCAAATCCTCGTAATAATCGTCCTCGGCGCCTTCTTCACGCTCCTCTTCATCTGCATCGACCCAATCCATCATGCTATCGTAAAAAGGTTGCCCATCATCGTCGTCCACCAACGAATCTTCCTCCGCTTGCATCAATGCAAACAGCGCGACCAAATCCTTCTCCTTGACTTTGGAAATCGGGACTTTGGCCGACTCGTCGATCAGCCGGACCGACCAAGTCACTCCCTCCTCGGTGGGTGAAATTCCAGCATAGGCCAAGGGATCCCCCCAACCCTGAGCGGGCGAATAAAGCTTGCCTTCGAACATCTTGAATTCAGAAAGAACTCCGACTGCAATATCCAAGGCAGAATAGGCATGAATGCGCAAATCGTCCTTCCGGTGAAATTGATCGAGATGTCTCGCCTCCCGGATGCCCTCTTCCATCAACCGCAGACAAAGAACCGAAAGCAGGACGATCAAGGCAAGGGTGAAGACCAGAATGGAACCCTTCCTCCGGTTCGTAGGGGATCTCATTGGGACTCCTCCTTCAAGCCATTGGGGGAAAGCCTTTCGATGGGAATGGTGATCGTCCTGTCCAAATCCTCCTCCTCACCCCGGAAAACAAGCTTGACGAAGGCCGGCAATTGAAACTTTCCATCCGTCTTTTCGCTTTCTCTCAAATCGGTCGGATACTCCCATTCCTTGATGTCGAGCTCTCCGTCATCCTCATCCCCATAATAACAGTAGTGAATGGCCTCGCAAAACGGACTGATCACGGTCTTGAACAATTCGTCCTCGTCCTCAGGTACCATCTCGCCCTCCTCATTTTTCTCAAGCTCCTGAAGTTCGGAGAACCAGGCGATGCTCAAGCCTTCGCCTTCGTCGAAATAAAGGTAGGCATGAACCCGGCTGGCCGGACCTTTGGGCCAAACAAAAAAAGGAGGGGCTTCCCGAAGGTAGAAGTGAATCAAAGGATCTTCGCTTTCGGAAAAACCAACCGGTCTGCGCAAGTCGATGGCTTGGTTCCCCGAAGAATTAAGCACTGGCACGGTTGCTTCCTCCATGACCGCGGTAAGAAAGCGGGAAACGCCATTGACGTGCGCATCAAATGCATCCCGTGAACTCGGTCCCTCGACCCATCGTTGGGAAATCGAAACGAGCAGGTCGGTCGATGAAACAAGCAAAAGCCCGCCGATGGCCAACGCAACCAACACCTCAATCATTGAAAAACCTTTGGTCATCAGAATCTTCTTCGTTGTTCCCGCATTTCCTCGATTTTCTTTCTTTTGTCATCAACCAAACGACCCCGCTCAGTCGAAAAGTCGGAATTCTT
>Ga0315322_10000553_pt1 | contig 28071 bp, 24 predicted proteins | sample M110021515metaG_FD_203461 | JGI IMG/M metagenome (GOLD analysis project Ga0315322, IMG submission 203461) | Ammonia-oxidizing marine archaeal communities from Monterey Bay, California, United States - M1 100m 21515 | ecosystem: Environmental > Aquatic > Marine > Intertidal zone | place: USA...
TGGGCCTTTACGTCCTTCTTAAACAGAAACAAAAAATTACCTGGCGTAATTTCTTATTGTGCGCTCCCGCAGGAATATGTTTTGGCTCAGCCATCGGATTGTTTTTTTGGTCCACCCAGCTAACAAGTCTTATCAACGCAAGCCTTATTAGTTCGTTACAACCATTAATCGTTATTTTCTTAAGCTACTACTTTTTCTCAGAGAAAATTACCTCCGGAGAAATCGGATTATCACTTCTCTCTATTGGAGGAGCGATCATCATAGTCCTAGCTGGCACAAATGATGGAAGCGGAAAAATTAGTGGCGATTTCGTCGCTTTATTAGGGATTACTCTAGGAGCCGGCTACTTCGCTTTCGCTAAAAAAGCTTTAACGAAACTTGGAGTCGCTGAGTTCATGACCGGTTACTTTATATGGTCTGGAATTATCCTTACTCCCATGATGCTTTTCGCTGGAGCAGGAATAATGCCTCAAACCGAACGAGACCTCGTCCAGATTCTCGCAGTTGCTTCGATACCGGGAGTAGGCCACGTTCTTCTTAATTTCTCTCAGGGAAAAACACCCCTTAGCTTGATCGGCATTCTTCAGCTACTAGTTCCTGTTACAGCCACCGTGTCTGCCGTGCTTTTCCTAGAGGCAACAGTTTCAGGGACCAAGGGTCTAGGAATGATTATTGTGTTGATCGGGCTTGGGTCAAGTAGCTACCTGAGAAGTAAACGAAATGGCCTGGAATCCGCTAAAGCAGAAACCTAAATTATCTAGCAGAGACAGTTCCTAAGCACTAATACCAATTGTTCAACGGTTTGATGGTTGCAAATGTGCACGACGGGCTTTCCGATTGGGTCGACCACTGGATTTTGGTGAGGATTTCTTTCTGTTCTGATTCTTATTCTGGTTTGATTTTGGTTTCTGCGAAGCATGTTTCTTTACATGTTTGTTATTCGTCTTTTTCTTGTGTTTATTTGATGAACTCTTCCCTTTAGGTTTGTGGTGCGAAGCCTTTGAACGACTCTTTGGCTTCTGACCATTATGTTTTTTTGATGGTTTCCCATACGTGGCTTTTTCCTCTGGTTTCGATTTTTCCCTTGAATCCTGTCCTAATTGTTTTTCTGTTCTGCTTTTCCTTGAAACCCCTGGAGAAAGTTCAGATAACCGCTCAGGTTCTACTCTTTGTATCGCTTTACTAATCCCTAACCGAGTCTGCATTTTTTCCGCTGTTCTTTTTTGTTCTGGTTGGATAATAGAAAAAACTATTCCTTCATTCCCTGCTCGAGCTGTGCGTCCTGAACGGTGGATATACGCTTTGTGGTCTTCAGGAAGGTCATAATGAACTACTAGTTCAACTCCGTCAACATGGATTCCCCGAGCTGCAACATCCGTAGCTACTAGCGTTTGCGCTCTTCCAGTAGTGAAGTTTTGAAGAGCTCGCTTTCGTTGATGTTGACTCTTCCCTCCGTGAATCGCTTCTGCATCCACGCCTAATTTCTTCAACTGTTTTGCTAAACGGTCTGAACCATGCCGGGTCCTGCAAAAGACAATCGCAGGCCAGATAGCTTTTACTGCTTCGGCAGCAGCAATGGATTTCTCTGATTTTTTAGCGATCATAAAAGTATGGGTTGCTTTTGTAATATCAGGAGTTCGCTCTCCCACTTCATGCAAAACTGGGTCCCGTTGATAACGTTTTTTTAATTGCGCCACTTCTTTGTCAAGAGTTGCTGAGAAAAGAATGGTCTGCCGTTTGTTTGAGGTCTGGTCAAGGATTCGAGAGATCGCTGGCATGAATCCCATATCGGCCATTCGGTCAGCCTCATCGATAACTACTTGTTGTACTGAACCGAGATTTACTTCCCCTTGCTCAATGAGGTCTTCTAGCCGACCAGGGCAAGCGACAAGAATATCGACTCCTTTGGATAATGCTTTTCGTTGAGGACCGTAGCCAACACCACCATAAACAACGAAAATGTTTCTTTTGCCACCGAAAGCTCGAAGTTCATTGCAGATTTGTTCAGCTAATTCTCTAGTGGGTGCGAGAACTAAACTTTGTGGATTCCGGGGTTTCGATGCTTTTGTTCTCGCTACGAGAGGTATTCCGAAAGCGAGAGTTTTTCCAGATCCTGTAGGCGCTCTTCCACAAATATCTTTACCGTCCAAGCCTTCCTGAATAGTTTTTTCTTGAATTTCAAATGGCTCTTGAATTCCTTGACGGGCAAGCGCTTCACAAATAAATTCTGGCACTCCGAGACTAGAGAAGTTTGTAGACATACTGATTAACCTATTTTCGACTTGAGCAAAGAAACTGCTTGTTCGCTAGATCTTGAGGATCTCTCAAGATAACAATTCGATTGATTTAACCTTCAAAACAGTTGATGCTTTATGGCTTAACTATGGTAACGCCTAACACACGAACTTCCTGTGATCAGGCCAAAGGTCACCTGTCACACCACACCTTTATTGTGTGATAATGGCTAAATCACAAGACGAACAAGGAGATGGCAACCCTCAAGACATCCCCTTTCGCTGGCAATTTCGCGACATGCTGCGCTCCAGCAAATATGACCAGAAATTAACGGCAAAATTGCTACTTTCCTATTCCAAGCTTTCTATTGGGCCAGTTCTATCTATTTCAGTCGCCCATAACTCTTTACAAAAATCCGGTTTTTTTTATTCAATTGAATTACCGCAATTAATAGCGATTTATATCCAACACGTACTTGTATGGTGGCTGACTCTCCGTGGTAACCAAAATCTTGGAGAATCAGGAGCTTACGGAAATCTCACAGATGAAGAAAAAATTGATAGAGCATGGTCTCCGCACTTTTCTTTCTTAGTGAATGGGGAAGCAACTGCAATTGAAACAAAGATTCAGATACAGAAAATTCTTGAAACAGGGTTGAGTTCCCTCTGCGCTGAAATTCAAAACTTTTTACGTCCTTTACCCAACGACCCAACCAAAAACCAATATATATCCCCTGAAAAACGTGGCAAACGAGGGAAATTCGACCCAGGCCCAGTATTTGGAACGTCTTTTGATTTTCTACAAAAAGAAGCAGAGATCCAAAAAAGATTTAGCGAATAGCATTCCGGTGTTGGGCTGGAGTTGATCATGTCGCTAGGCTGATCCATCACCTAAGAAAGATTTTTCGGGGATGGTGTAATTGGTAACACAACTGGTTCTGATCCAGTCATTGGGGGTTCAAGTCCTCCTCCCCGAGCAACTAAGATAGTAATAATAAGTTCTTGCCCCGTTCGTCTAGCGGCCTAGGACGCCACCCTCTCAAGGTGGTAGCACGGGTTCAAATCCCGTACGGGGTACTCATTCGCTTAACGTGCTTGCTCTACGAAAGCCAATTACCCGCCCCACGGAAGTTCCTATAGTTTCCCGAAAGAGTTGACTGAAAGAACTGTCCAGTTGCGTAGGAGAAAACCATGGTTGTAGGCCAACCTCTCGAGCTATTTCCTTCGCACGTAACGCATGGTACGGGTCAGAAACAAGAAGGACCCTTTCCCCTATCCCAGCTCTCTCAAGAGCATTTGATGTAGCGCTTAGCGACTGAAATGTATTCGACCCGTCAATAACAACCAAAATTGCACTCTCGGGAACTGAGCGTTCCAAAAGGTACGTGAGCCCAGCGTATGCCTCGGTAAATCGGTCACCTCCCTGTTTTGACCCAGTGGTGACTATAAAGGAAGCTACCTCGGCCTCGTACAAATCTAGAGCATGTTCCAGACGTGCCTCAAGAACAGGGGAAGGAACCCCATCCCACTGTGCGGCACCAAGAACAACTATTGCATTGACTTCACGAACTTCGTCACGCGTACTTTGCCACCATACCTGCGCAAAGGTTATTGAAAAATATGAGACACCTAAAAGAGTTAAAGCAAGACACGTAGTAGAGAAAACTTTGGCATATTTGTTTGCCTGTTTAGATTTGGCAAATGGGCTTCGTTTCGTATCGGTTGAACCTTGTTCCGAAAACTTCACCACAATTCCTAAGTTAACTTCGACCTTGTATCAATCAACCGCTTTATGATCAGTGACCGATCCACAATTGCCATGGGCTTATATAGCGGCAAACCGACTCTTCGCCCAGTGACAGCTATACGGACAGGTACTTGCGACCTAGCGCTAAGAGTTTCACCCACTCCGCTGATTACTTCTCCTATTGACTTCTCATCCCATGAACAAGTTTGCAATTGCTCGATGGCAAGATCGAGCACCTCTACCACTTTTTCGGATCGCATCGCCTTGTCTATTTTTTTGATCTCTTTTTCATTTTTTTCTTCCGGAATTTTTTCTTCAAAAATCCAGTCAACAAGTGGCTTAAGGTCAGTGAGGATTTCTGTTCGTTCTTGTAAGTCGGGGGCGAGATTTATCAGTGCTTTTAAGTTTAAATTCTCTGGTTGCCAACCAATTTTTTCAAAATGGTTGTTAGCCAGTGCCGCAAAATCTTCTGATGGAAGGGCTCGAATGTATTCCCCATTAATATGCCGTAGCTTTTTTTCATCAAAAAATGCTGGGGACTTGTTCACATTTTCAAGGTCAAATAAGTCAGTTATTTCATCTATCGGCCTGATTTCCTTCTCATCTGGAGGGCCCCAGCCAAGTAACGCTAGATAGTTCGTCATCGCCTCAGGAAGAATTCCTTGATTTCGAAAATCTGATAACGCAACGGAATGTCGGCGTTTGGAAAGTTTTTTCCTATCGTCTCCGACTAGAAGTGGAAGATGCGCGTATTTGGGTGGAACCCCAAAGCCAAGAGCTTCCCATAATAAAATCACTTTGGGAGTCGTATTGAGAAGATCTTCACCTCGGATAACGTGAGTGATTCTCATGTCCGCGTCATCTACCGCATTTGCTACGAGGAAAACAGGAGTTCCATTACCGCGGCGAATAACGAAATCTTCTAATTCGCTATTCTGGAATTGCACCTTCCCGCGAATTAAGTCATCTATTTCAACTATCCCAGTCTTTGGGGTCTTGAATCTAATAGTGACTCCAGGACCATCTTGTACTTCATGGTCACGGCAATAGCCGTCGTAACCACCTCTGAATCCAGTTTCTTTATTTCTCTCGTCAATTGCTTCTCTCGTGCATTCACAACAATAAGCGAGCTTTGAATCAACAAGATTCGTTACCGCCTCAATGTACTTTTCTGTTCTTTGAGATTGGTAATATGGGCCTTCATCCCATCGCAACCCTAACCATTCAAGAGGCGTAGTTATAGCTTCATAGAATTCTGGTTTGGCGAGATCCGCATTGGTGTCTTCTATCCGAAGAATGAATGTGCCATTAAACCTTTTTGCAAACAACCAATTGAAAAGCGCTGATCGAGCTGACCCTACATGGAGGTATCCAGATGGTGCTGGAGCGAAACGAACACGTGGTGATTCTAAAGCCAAAAGTCCTCTAACTTTCTTGGAGGCCAGTTGGGTTGATGAGGATTCGCCAATCTGATTCATAACTTTGTCTAATGACTTCAAGAGGTTGACGAAGCTTAGCTGAGCTTAATGCATCAGCTACTTTTCTTCGCTTTAGGTAGTTGTGGCCAGATCCAATATGGGGAAAGTAATTGATTCTGAGATCTATCAGGTCTGAGTCAGGGTCAGGGTCTAGGTATCCCCAGACTCTAAATCCAACTTCAAGGTCATAGTGGCAAGGTGCTCTTCCGTACAAGGAAGCTCTTTTTAATGCTGTAATAACAGCAACTTCAGATGCGTCCGCCCATTTTTCTTTCGGGGAAAGTGATACAAGGCCTTTGAAGGCTTTCACAAGTCGGAGCGCAAAGCCTTGATCTGGTCCAGGATTTCCTGTTCCTGCCCGCTCTGACTGGTTTACTAGAATCTCTGCAGGACGAAGCACCCCGGATTCATGTCTTATTTTTTTCGCAGAACGGTAATGCTTTATTTGCCGAACAGGATTTGGGACATAACGCGGAACTGCCATAGATTTCTAGTCTAATTCACTTTGATACCGGCGAATGGAGTAAGCCATAAACGATGGAATCTACTAAGGCCTGCCAACTAGCCTCAATAATATTTTCTGAAACACCTATGGTTGTCCATGTTTCTTCCCCATTCGTACTATCCAACAAAACACGCGTAACCGCTCCAGTGCCTTTTTCAGTATCGAGCACACGAACTTTGTAATCAACGAGTGAGATCCCTTTTAACTCCGGATATCTATCTAGAAGCACTGAACGTAGGGCTGTATCAATCGCATTAACTGGGCCATTCCCATCCCCGACACCAATTAACCTTTCGCCATCAATATCAAGATTCACTACAGCACGGGTATCGACGTCAACTGAAATTTCATTCCACGCACGACTTCCTGACCCCACATGTTTCATATCAACATGGAATTCTTCCAATTTGAAAAAATCTTGTGTCCACCCACTTGCTCCCCTCATAAGAAGTTCCAGCGATGCATCCGCTACTTCAAAGTGGTATCCCTCATATTCAAGTTTCTTTAATGTCTCGACAACATCACCTAAGATTTTCCCATCAAGGTCAATCCCAATCTCTTTAGCTTTTAGTTCAAGCGTTGAACGTCCTGCCATTTCAGAAACAAGGAAACGGGTTCCATTCCCTATTCTTTCTGGTGGAAGATGTTCATAAGCATCTGGCCTTCTAGCGATCGCACTCATATGCAGTCCTGCTTTGTGGGCGAAAGCAGAAGCACCTGTATATGGCTGTTGCGGATTAAGAGTTATATTCACCAATTCTGCGACATGGTGGCTAACAGGAGTGAGTAAATCAAGGCGTTCTTCAGGTATTGTCGCTATCCCCATTTTCAATGTGAGATTTGCGATTATCGCGACTAGATCGCAATTCCCGGTACGTTCTCCATAGCCATTGATTGTTCCCTGAACCTGTATCGCACCAGCAGCTACACCAGCTAATGCGTTCGCCACTCCACAACCGGTGTCATTGTGTAGGTGGACTCCAACTCCAGTATCTAAATGAGCCGTAACTGCTGATACCGCATTAGCAACATCCTGCGGTAAAGATCCGCCATTCGTATCGCAGAGAATTAGTCGTTCAGCTCCTGCGATAGATGCCGCTTCTAGAACACGGAGAGAAAATTCAGGGTTGTTCTTATAGCCATCAAAAAAGTGCTCTGCATCAAAAAAGACTCTTTTCCCATTTGCTACTAGATACTCAATTGAATCGGCAACCATTGCGACACCTTCATCAAGGGATGTCTGCAGTGCTTCTGTTACATGGTAATCCCAGCATTTTCCAACGATACAAACAACGTCTGTTTGGGCTGATATCAGATTCGCTAGTGTTTGATCTTGATCAACTTTTCCCTTTGCTCGCCTTGTTGATCCAAAAGCCACAAATTGCGATGTTTTCAAGTGAAGCTCTTTATGGGCTCTTTGGAAAAACTCATCATCTTTCGGATTGGCACCTGGCCAACCACCTTCTATGAAATGAACACCGAGCATGTCAAGTTGTTCTGCTATTCGCAATTTATCTTCAACAGTAAGTGAGATGCCTTCTAATTGGCTCCCATCGCGAAGAGTTGTGTCATAGATCTCAACAGATTGCGGATAAGCATCCGACATTAGACTACCTCGCACCAATGAGAATAATCTGGGTTCTTTCCTCGCACCGTATCTGCGTAAAGTGACGCTACCTGTTGCGTAATCGGACCGGGGCATGGAACGGGACGGTCATCAACACTGTTGACAGCGCTTACTTCGGCTGCTGTTCCCACAACAAATATTTCATCTGCCGTGTAGAGGTCAGAACGTGCTAAAGCTTCGAATGTTACTTCGTAACCTAAATCTTTCACGAACGACATAACTGTGTGTTGTGTGATCCCTTCTAATGCTCCAGATACTAGAGGTGGGGTCATTATCTTGTCGTTACGACATACGAAAAGGTTTTCTCCAGAGCATTCTGCAACTAAACCTTCTTTATTGAGCATGATTGCTTCGTCATAACCTGCTTGCAATGCTTCCATTTTTGCCAGTGTTGAATTCGCGTAATTCCCAGTTGTTTTTGAAGCTGGAGGCATAATGTTGTGATCGTGACGAACCCAAGATGATATTTTCATGCGAACGCCTTTAGTAGCAGCATCTTCACCTAGGTACGCTCCCCAAGGCCAACACGCTATAGCAACATCTACTTCGCAGTCTGTAGTTGCAAGACCCATTTCCCCATAGCCATAGTAAGCAATTGGGCGAATGTAACAACTTGCCAAACCAGAGTCACGGACAACTTGTTTCGCTGCTTCCTGAAGTTCTTCAGAGGTGTACGGCATTGGAATAGCGAGGATTTTCGCAGAGTTAATAAGCCTGTCCATATGTTCAGTAAGTCGGAAGATCCCTGGACCATCTGCTGTCTCATAGGCGCGAATCCCTTCAAAAATCCCAGTCCCATAATGAAGCGTGTGTGTTAAGACATGAATTTTTGCATCCTCCCATGGTATTAACTCACCATTCATCCAGATACTTTTTGTTGGCTCTATCGGCATTTCTTCACCTTTTCTTTGTCCTAAATCAAATTGGCGATCGCGTCACCAATTTCAGTTGTTGTTCCAGTTTGTGTTTCAGGGTTGGCACAAGCTATTTCTATCTTCTGTGCCGCTTCTGTTTCTTTAAGAAAATTAAGCATTAATGCTCCACTCAATATGGCGGCAGTTGGGTTTGCCTGCCCTGTTCCTACGATATCGGGTGCTGAACCATGTACAGGCTCAAACATTGAAGGAGAAGTCCGTTCTGGATTGAGATTCGCTGAGCAAGCCAACCCGATCCCCCCTGATACCGCTCCCCCTAAATCAGTAAGAATATCCCCGAATAGGTTATCTGTAACGATCACGTCGTACCGTTGAGGGTCTTGCACCATGTAAATGCAAGCTGCATCAACGTGGTTGTATTCAGTTTCTACATTTGGAAATTCATGTGCGACGCTCTCAAATGTTCTTTCCCAAAGGTCACCTGAGAATGTTAAAACATTTGTTTTATGTACCAGTGTAAGGTGTCCCCGTTCTCGACTATTTGCAAGTTCAAATGCGAATCGAATGCATCTCTCAACACCATGTCTAGTATTCACTGATCCTTGCGTAGCGATCTCATGGTTTGTTCCTTTTCGGAGAAACCCCCCTTCCCCTGCATAGGTACCTTCAGTGTTTTCTCGAATAACAGTAAAGTCATGGCCAGAAAAGTCACCATGTGATGCGATAACAAATGGGCGTAAATTTATGTACAGGTCAAGCTCAAAACGCATTTTAAGAAGAAGGCCTCTTTCTATGACTCCTGGCGGGACTTCTGGAGTCCCTACAGCACCTAAGTACAGAGCGTCTAGATCTTTCCATTCCTCCAAAACTGAATCTGGAAGTATTGTCTGGTCTTTTAAGTAACGGGCTCCGCCTAAGTCATATTCAAAGACATCAAGATCTATTCCCGCAGCGGCGATAACTTTTAGGCCCTCTTTAATAACTTCAGGTCCTATCCCATCTCCTCCGATGACTCCTATTTTATGGCCCACAACATCTCCTTCATTAATAGATTTCTTTAGCGATCTCCTTCAATTTCTTCGTGTTGCTAGAATTAAATGGGTTTCGCTAGTTGTGTTTTTTCCGTTCTCCTTCAGTCTCGCAGCTAATTTCTGAATCGCAAACGCTAAAACAAAGGTAGCCTTTCCCCTATGACACAAGTACAGAAACTTTCACAAGCGGCGTATGACCGTCTCCAAGGTGAATTTACCCTCCTGACAACCACAGGTCGTATTGATATCGCACGGAAAATTGAGACGGCACGAGAGTTAGGTGACCTATCTGAAAATGGAGATTACCATGCAGCTAAAGAGGAACAGGGGAAAATGGAGGGCCGTATCGCCCACCTTTCATCAATTCTAGAAAATGCTGAAATTGTTGATGAAACCAAAGGCGGCGATACTGTTCAGGCCGGATCTATCGTGTCAATCCAGTATGTAGGGGATGATGATGTAGAAAGATACCTTTTGGGATCAATCGAAGAAAGGGTAGAAGATGCAGAGGTTGCTTCGCCCACTTCCCCACTTGGTGAAGCTCTTTTAGGAAGTAAAGTTGATCAGATTGTTGAGTATGAAGCTCCAGGTGGAGTGCTCAAAGTAAAAGTAGTAGCGATCGAATAGCTCTCTATACCTAACAGCAGCGCGTTTTTAGGCAAAACTCTATTTCATGGGATCTAACGAACAATTTGATGAAACTACGAACGGGCCGATAGACGACCTATTTGCAGTAGATGAACCTGACAACGTTCTTGATTCAGATGAGAGTGGCGATGAGATGCTCTACCCTGCTTCTCCATCAAAAACCTCAAATAGGAAAACCTCAGGTATCCGAACTAAAAGAAGGGGGCTTTACCCGACGAAACCATCGGTGACTCCTCCACCAATTAGAAGAACAGCTGTTCCGAAAGATACCCCCATCCAGCCAAAGCGGAGAAGGAGCCAGCCTTCTAATTATTATCACCCTAACGATTACTATTTAGGAACTGACTGGCCACGGCTGATTGTTGGAGCCCTTGCATCTCTTATCCTTCTTGTCGGAGTAGGTTTCCTCGCTTTCTATCTTTTCGATCAATTTGATACTGACACAGGATCAGAACAGGTTTTGATCCCAACGAATTCTGAGATAAATATCATCAATGCTTACCAATGTGCTGGAGATGGGGTGCCATTAAAACAAATAGAGTCCTTACCAAACGCTTTGCTTAGTGGCAAAAATGCTTCAGGGACATGGGTAGCTTTTCGAGATCCTGATTCGCCGGCAATACAACTCTGGGCCCGATCTACTGACCTTCCCTACAATGATTTTTCTGATTTAGAAATTGTGAGTTGTCAGAACTCTTCTGATGCCGAAAGCGTCACTGATAGTTAATTGTTCCCTTATCGGTAAACTACAAATAAGTTGAGGAGCGCTGTGGGAAGAACGTTAAGCCAGAAGATTTGGGATCATCATGTAGTTCGGTCAGGGAATAACTTACCTGACCTGCTCTACATTGATTTGCATTTAATTCACGAAGTGACTTCGCCCCAAGCTTTTGACGGATTGCGGATGAATGGAAGAAAGGTTCGCAGGCCAGACCTAACGGTCGCTACAGAAGATCACAATGTGCCCACTGAGAATATTGACCAACCAATTGAAGATGAAGTTAGCTTGAAACAAATTCAGACTTTGCGGAACAATGCAGATGAATTTGGGATTACGAACTATCCGATGGGTGATCCAAATCAAGGAATCGTCCACGTTATCGGGCCTGAGTTAGGTTTAACTCAACCAGGCATGACCGTTGTCTGCGGGGATAGTCACACATCAACGCATGGAGCCTTTGGGGCTCTTGCCTTTGGTATTGGCACGAGCGAAGTGGAACATGTGCTCGCAACACAAACGTTGCCGCAGCCCGAGCAAGAAACAATGTCTATAACTATTAATGGCCAGCTTCCTTTCGGTTCTTCAGCCAAAGATGTTGTATTAGCGGTTCTCGCAGAAGTTGGAACAGGAGGCGGAATCGGGGCAATTGCCGAGTTCAGAGGTTCGGTAGTCGAATCTCTTTCAATGGAAGGAAGAATGACTTTATGCAATATGGCGATCGAGTTTGGAGCTAAAGCAGGTCTAATAGCACCTGATCACATCACCTACGATTATTTGAAAGGTCGTAGACATTGCCCCAAAGGAGACCAGTGGAAAACAGCCATCCGATTCTGGGACGAGCTCAAAACAGACGATGACGCAGTTTTTGATCGAGAGATTACCCTTAACGGAGACATGATTACCCCCCAGGTCACATGGGGAACGAACCCTGGTCAAGTTATCCCTGTGTCTGGGCGTGTCCCAGAACCCGGTGATTTTGAGGACCCTGCAGAACAAGAAGCAGCTCAACGTGCTTTGGACTACATGGGATTAACAGCTGGCACAAAAATGAGCGACGTAGCTGTAGATACAGTGTTCATAGGTAGCTGCACAAATAGCAGAATCGAAGATTTACGCTCAGCAGCTGAAGTCATTAAAGGGAAAAAAGTTGCAGAAGGAGTGCGGACTCTGGTCGTCCCTGGTTCGAGAAAAGTGAAAGAAATAGCTGAACAAGAAGGACTCCATGAGATTTTCCTAGAAAGCGGCTTTGACTGGAGAGAGCCAGGGTGCTCAATGTGTCTGGCCATGAACCCAGACAAACTCACAGTTGGTGAACGCTCTGCAAGTACTAGTAATAGGAATTTTGAGGGAAGGCAAGGGCGCGGAGGAAGAACCCATCTCGTTTCTCCCCGTGTCGCAGCAGCAAGCGCAATTGCCGGATACTTCACGACTCCGGAGGAACTCTAATGAAACCAGTAAAAATCATAGAAGGTACCGCTGTCCCAATCAATAGATCTGATGTAGATACGGACCAGATCATTCCAAGCGATTGGCTTAAACGTGTCGAAAGAACAGGTTTTGAGAAAGGACTATTCTCAGAATGGCGTGATGATAAAAACTTTATCCTCAATGATGAAGCGTATGCAGGTGCTCGCATTCTCATAGCTGGCCCGAATTTCGGAACTGGTTCTTCAAGAGAGCATGCAGTTTGGGCTATCCAGCAAGCAGGTTTCGATGCGGTGATCTCACCAAGGTTTGGCCCAATCTTTAAGAACAATGCTACGAAAAATGGTCTTGTCCCAATAGAGATTGACCCACATCTAGGCAAACAACTAATCAGCGAAGTGGGACAAAACCCAGATCTTCTTTTCGTTATCGATATTGCACAACGATCCGTAGAAGTCCCACAGTTGGGTCTTTCGATAGAGTTCGAACTTGAAGATTCGGTTCAAGAGAGATTCTTAAAAGGTCTCGACGATATAGGCATAACCTTAAATAACGCTGAAGCAATCACGAGTTTTGAAACAAATCGTGGAGAATGGCTTCCAAGCCAAAATCTAATTTAAAAAATAGTCCAAAACGGGAACTAATCACTCCCATGAGACGTCAGATGCACATACCATCTAACAAAGGAAACTATTATGCGAAGAATTTTAGCAATTACATTGGTGGCCGGACTTTTCGTTATTAGTTGTTCAAGTTCGCAATCATCGTTCCAAGCAACAGGTCAGGTGGATCTAAAACCTGAAGATGTTGAACTAGTAAATCGACTGGTTCCTTTTGACAGTTGTGATAAATTACTCTCGCATCTTAAGGAAGAAGCTTCCGATCGGGTTGGCCCTTACGGTTTAGATAACAGCGGTTACCCGATCTGGTTCAATGGCGGGACTCTCCGTTCAGATGGTATGCCAGAGATAGCCGTCGAAGCTCCAATGATGACAGAAGAGGCTACTTCAGCAGATTCCAGTGGATACCAATCTTCATCCGATTCAAATAGTTTCACTGGAACAAATGTTCAAGAGTTAGGTGTTGATGAACCAGATATTATCAAAACAGATGGAAACCGGATATTAGTTATTAACAACGGGGTTCTTTCCTACATTGCCGTAAATGGGGGAAATGGTTCTTTAACCGATCAGATTGAAATTGAGTCGAACGCTTATGGGTTTGAGATCTTCATCCAAGGAGACCGAGCTTTTCTTCTAGCAAATGGTGACAACTATTTCTATGTTGACCCAATGCCAGACGATGAGGTATCCATCCAGGAAGATGGAATGGCAATGGAAGTTATGCCTCCCAGGTATTACAAGCCAACTGCCCAAATAATTGAAATTGACCTTTCCGACCCTTTCAACTTGGAGATTGCCGGCCAAATATCAATAAGCGGCTCTTATCTCAGCGCTAGATTAGTTGGGGATACCGTCCGGATGGCGGTGAATAGTGCCCCGAGCCAACTGGAATGGGTGTACCCATCCAACCCAGGGTCCGAAGATAGAGCAACAAGATTTAACCGAGAGCTTATTGAAGAAACCACTTTGGAAGATTGGGTACCAACATACGAACTCACTAAGGGCGATACGACATCTAGCGGGCCACTCCTCCAGTGCGACCAAATTCACCAACCAAATGCGTTTGCAGGATTTGATGTGCTTTCTGTTCTCAGTCTCGATCTGTCGGAAGGCCTCACATCCGCTGGAGGTGTAGGCGTATTAGCAAGCGGTCGAACTATCTATTCCTCGTTAGAGCGTTTCTATATAGCGACAACAAAATGGGTTGAAGAAGAAGTAACTGAAGATGGTTTCAGGACATGGTCAGATAATTACACAACTGACATCCACGCATTCTCAATTGACGTTGGCAGTCCCGCAAAATATATTGCTTCAGGCCAAGTTGATGGAAGCCTGCTAAACCAATTCTCTATGGATGAGTATGACCAGCGACTCCGGATCGTTACGACGACTGGTTCCCCATGGAGTGAACAGGATTTAAGTGAGTCACAACTGGTCGTCATGGAAGAACAAGGCGATGTTTTGGTTGAGGTTGGCCAGGTTGGCGGATTAGGCAAAGGAGAATCCTTGTATTCTGTCCGCCTGCTCGACGAGATTGGTTTTGCTGTCACGTTCCGGCAAATAGACCCCTTTTATGTTTTGGATCTCAGCGATCCAGTAAACCCACTAGTTGTTGGCGAACTAAAAATACCGGGTTTCTCTACTTACCTTCACCCCATTGATCAAAATATTATCTTAGGGATTGGACAGAATGCGACAGATGAGGGAAGAGTTCTCGGATTAAAAGTAAGCGCGTTTGATGTTTCGGACCCAAGTAACCCGATTGAGGTCTCTACCTGGACTCGAAATGATACGAACTCTCCAGCTGAATACGACCATAGAGCTTTTCAAATTCGGGATCGGTTGGTCGTCTTGCCGGTACAGAGTTGGAATGGGGATGGCGGTGCTGTCTTACTAGAGATCCAACAAAATGGAGAAATAATTGAAGTTGGAACGATAAGCCACGAACCACTCCCAATTGACGAAACCAGTGATTGCGAAATAATTGATCTTGATATTTTGATTGGAACATCATTTGAAGAATTTGCTGAAGAGTTCTCTGAAGGTGGACCAGTACTTCAGCTCTGCAGCGAAGGGGCAGATGGGGGCTATGGAAATACTTTCTGTGAAAGTATCCCCGTCGCTGAACTTGATAATTACTTCGGCGAATTGGCTGAAGACTTGATCGAAATTTTAGATGCTGACACAAACGACCGTATTGAACAATGTTGGCCCTCAGGCGGGTATAACTGGGAATTGCAAATTCAGAGAAGTTTATTCATTGATGAATCACTTTGGACTATGAGTTGGGGTCGCATCCAATCCAATGATCTGCTCAGCCTAGAAGAAACAAACCAACCTTTGGTCGAAACAATCATCCCGATTGGATACTAATAGGACAAGATAGTTTGCTATGTCTTTAAAAATAGTGGGTGCGCCACATACGTGACGCACCCACTTTGTCTCTCCCAATAAAGGGAGAGCAAGGGTTGGGAGTTTCACTATATCCGGATTTTCATTGTCGCATCTCTCTGAAACCTTCTAAGATGTATATGTATGAGAGTATTTCGACGCATCCTAAAACTTGCTGTTATAGCTGCGGCAATCGGAGCTTTAGCTTCTTGGCTTCGTAGCCGTTCTTCAGAGGAAACAGAGAATTCCGATGAAGAAGATCTGCCTTGGCCGCCTATCGTCACTGTTGATTCAGATAACCCTTCTCAAGTAACAGAACCAAATGATGGAAGCCCTGTAGAGCCACGGGGTTGGATCGCATGTGATGAAAGTGGAAATTGCCCCGACTCTCATCAAATCAAGGCAAAAGATAGCAGCGGCCTATACCATGTCCCTGGCGGAAATACCTACGATCGGACAATACCTGACAGGTGCTATACGTCGGCAGAAGAAGCAGAAGCTGACGGTTACAGGCCATCACAACGATAGCTTTACAATCTCATTAAATTTCAAGATTGATAATCGAGCACTTCGTGACCCCATCCGTGTCTATAAGTTTCTGCCCTACCATCTGAGGAACCGGATTCTGAGTTGAGATAACCATTAAAGCCCCTAATCCGTCTTCACTCCGTCCTACGTTCATGTCCGCGATATTTATTCCATTCTCGCCAAGGATTGTGCCCACTTTCCCTATCACTCCAGGACGGTCATCGTTCCTCAATACAATCATGTGCGCACTTGGAGGGACATCAACAGTGTGGGCATCCACCATCACAATTCTGTGCTCGCCTTTAAGCCCAACGACTGTGCCGGCAATTGAATGCTCCCCTCCTTCTATCTTTATCGTGTTCAGATAATCAAATGAGATAGTAGTGTTTTTAGACTCAATTGCTATTCCTTGTTCTTTAGCCACACTCAACGCATTCACAAATGAGATTGATTGCCCTGTCCCAGCAAGAAGACCTTTTGCTACTGAGAGTTCAGTAATCTTATTGTCGTAACCGCCTATCTCACCAGCAAATTCTATATTTACAACTTCGGGGAGGGTTGGGCACAAACCAGCGAATAATGAGCCGAGTTTCTCAGCAAGTGGCAGAAAAGGCCGGACCGTTTCTGTTGCTTCTGAAGCAGAAACATTTACTGCAAAAGGAACAAATTTGCTTTGCAAGGCCAAATCAACTTGCTCTGCGATCGTGGTTCCCGCCTTCTCTTGTGCCTCTCTTGTGCTAGCTCCTAAATGTGGAGTAACAATAACATTTTGATGGTCAAAGAGTGGCGAATCTGTTGTTGGCTCAGTTTCGAAAACATCTAGTGCCGCGCCAGCTATTTGTTTTGAAGCGATGGCATCGGCAAGATCTGATTCGTTAACGATGCCGCCTCTAGCCACATTAACAATGCGAAGATCGGGTTTAGCGTAAGCAAGAGTTTCAGCTGAAATAAGGTCAATAGTTTCAGGTGTTTTCGCAACGTGAATTGTTACAAAATCTGAAATTTCCATCAATTCTTTTAAAGAAAGAAGATCAACAGAGAGCTGTTTTGCTCGCTCGGGTGCAACGAAAGGGTCATATGCAACCAGTTTCATTCCAAAAGATAGGGCACGTTGAGCTACGAGTTTTCCTATCCTTCCTAAACCTATAATTCCGAGAGTTTTGTCTGCGAGTTCAACCCCAGTCCATTTGTTCCTCTCCCATCGGCCATTACGAAGTGCTTCATTCGCTGGCGGAATGTTTCGTGCTTGAGCAAGAAGGAGTGCCATCGTATGTTCAGCTGCTGAAAGAATGTTTGATTTCGGGGCATTCACTACCATTATGCCTTGCTCAGTTGCAGCGGCGACATCAACGTTATCTAGCCCAATTCCAGCCCTTCCGATTACAACAAGATCTTTCCCTTGTGCAATCACTTCTTTCGTGATTTTCGTTGCAGAACGGATAATGACCGCGTGCGCACCCTGTATTTCGTCAAGAAGTTTTGTCTCATCTAGCTCTAGTTGAACATCAACTTCGTAACCTGATTTTTCCAGATGCGATAAACCAGATTGCGATATCTTTTCAGTGACAAGAACTCGGAACATGTATCCAATCTAGATCTTCCTGACTCAGAAACGAACGTACAAGGAAAAGTAGCCAGATCCGATCCCTAGAGTAGTGATTTCCATCTATGGCGCTAATATCAGATTATTACATGGGAGGATTTATCTGTGGCCAGCTTGGACTTCAAAGGATTTGATTGTGATCACCACTATTACGAAGCCGAAGATGCTTTTACAAGACACTTAGACCCTCTGCTGGCTCAACGCGCCATGCAATGGGTTTCAGTCAACGGGAAAAAGCGCTTAATGGTTGGAGGTAAGATCAATCGCTTCATCCCGAATCCAACCTTTGATCCAATCGCAGAGCCAGGGTGTCTGGATAATTATTTCCGTGGGAAAGTTTCTGTCTCAAACATGCGAGATGCATTCGGCGAATTGGAACCGATCTCAAACCGACCGGAATACCGAGATAAGGATGCCAAAATTGCACTACTTGATGAGCAAGGTTTGGAAGGTTGTTTTCTGTTCCCGACTTTAGGTGTTGGTATGGAATCAGCACTGGAGGGTGACCTTCCGGCAATGCAGGCAGCATTTACTGCTTTTAATCGTTGGTTAGTTGAGGATTGGGGATTCAGTTATCAAGAACGCATATTTGGAGCAGCCTACATAACACTTTCGGATGTGAACCATGCTATTAGCGAACTTGAATTCGCCTTAGATAACGATGTGCGCGTAATTAACTTGCGGGCATCAGCTGTCACAACATCTGATGGACAAAAAAACCCTGCTGATGTTTTCTTCGATGATTTTTGGGAGAGAGTTAATAACTCTGGAATTACAGTAGCTTTCCATGCTGGTGATGCTGGCTACGATTTCCTCTTCGGCCACTGGGGTTTGTCAACAGAATTTGAAGCCTTCAGATACGACCCTCTAAAACGGCTGCTCAACTATTCCAATATCGCTGATACTGTAGCCGCACTGATTAGTGGAGGACTTTTCGACCGTTTCCCCAATATTCGTGTTTGCACGATTGAAAACGGGTCAGACTGGGTTGGCGGGCTCATGAAAAGATTTGCGAAAGCATACAAGCAAGCAAGCTACGCTTTTGCTGAAGATCCTGCAGAAACATTTCGGAGACATATCTGGGTTGCCCCATACTATGAGGATGATTTAGTCGAGTTACGGGACTCAATAGGAGTAAGTCAAATCCTCTTCGGTTCTGACTACCCCCATGCTGAAGGGCTAGCTGTACCGATGGACTTTTCACAAGACTTAAATGGATTTTCTGATCAGGAAATTAAACAGGTTATGAGTACCAATGGGAAACAGCTAGTTACCCCCAATAGGTGAAGGATGAGTCAGAAGATTTAATGGCATTACACGATGACGTGGCTTTGCAAGCCCTTGGATCTGGGGCTTTTGTAACTCAAATTGTTGACCGTTACTGGATAGCTGTTGGCCCAAACGGAGGATATTTAGGCGCATTAGTTGCATCCGCTGGCGATGCTCATGTTGCTGATGCTGAACGTCAATTACGAAGCCTAACCATCCACTATTTGTTGCCTCCGGAACTCGGACAGGTGCGTATAAACGTCCAGACGGTTCGAAGTGGGAAATCTGTTGATTTCCTGCGATTCGAGATGATCCAAGATGACAAACCTGTGCTTGTTGCTACTGGCGTTTGGGCCCTCAGTAACAAAATAATTGAAACCCCTACCTTAACCATGCCAGAAGTTCCATCGCCTGACTTATGCCTTCCTGGAGTTCGGCTAACGGAAAAACCGACCCGACTCCATGAGCAATGGGAAATTCGTTCGGTTGACACACTAGAAACCGATACTTCAACTCCAAGTCTTACTTGGTGGATTCGTCCAGCTAAAGAAACCCCAATGTCTTCATCGTTGGTTATTGCTATCGCTGATGCATTGCCCCCTCCTATATTCGTATTATCTCTTGATCTCAAATCTGTCCCAACGATTGACCTAACAGTGCATATAAGAACGGATTTAGCTTCAGTCAATTGGAGTTCTGATTCCTGGGTCCTCGTTCATTTTGCGACAACACATGCCTCTGGAGGTTTCCTCGAGGAAGATGGGCATATGTGGCACCAGAACGGAACTTTATTAGGTATGAGCCGACAATTAGCATTAGCACGTTAAGCAAATTGTTTATTTAATCAAGATTCTTTCTATAGAATCAGGTGGTTCAAATCCGAATATTTGTGCAAAAAATGAATATTCTGCTTCTAACGCAGCAACAATATTTTGTGCATCCCGAAACCCATGACCTTCACCTTCGAATAATAAGTATGCATGCTTGATCCTATTTTCTTTAAGTGCAGCGACAACGAGTTCAGCTTGATTCGGTGGAACGACAGCATCTTCAGAACCTTGCAAAATAATCATGGGGCTTGTGAATTTTTCCGTATGGTTTATGGGAGATCTCTCAGTGTAAATATCCTTTTCGCGGGGATATTCCCCAATAAGGCGATCTAGATACCGGGATTCAAACTTATGAGTGTCTCTGGCCAATATTTCTAAATCTGCTACTCCATATCTGCTAGCTCCAGCAGAAAAATCTTTATAAAAAGCTAGCGCTGCAAGAACCGTGAACCCACCAGCGCTTCCTCCTTTAATCGCTATTTTCCCTGAATCAGCTTTTCCTTGTTCGCTAAGGTAACGCGCTGCAGCGACACAGTCTGCGACATCTACTTTTCCCCACTCTCCATCTAATGCATTCATAAATGCCCGTCCATAACCTGTGCTGCCGCGGTAATCCACGTCAGCTATTGCCCATCCGCGACTTGTCCAGTAACGCAACGCCATTGACAATTCATTTCGAGCTGAACCGGTTGGCCCTCCATGCGCGAGAACCAATAAGGGAGGTTTCCGATCAGATGGGCCTTTCATTGATGGATGCGCAGGGGCGTAATACCGGACATAAGCATGGCTCCCATCGAAAGTTGGAAACTGTTCTAACGTGGGAGGTTCAAAATACCCGACGTCAAGTAAGTGTGGTTTCGGACCATAAATAATTTCTTGTTGCACTGAACTTTTAACAATTGAAGGACTAGTGCTGTGATCAGCAGCAAGTAAAATAACTTGATCATCACCATCAACTCTTAATTGATGTACCGCTGACCATTCAAGTTTTGTTGTTTCTGATGCAGTTGCTAATGAAGTCAGGCCGTTTCCATCAGTAATTGCAGCGATAGCGGTTCCATCAGATCTAATCGCATATCTTGACTGGTCTAACGTCCATAATGGTTTACCAATATCAAATTCTCCGCCGATAATAGGCTCATCATCTAAGTCGTTGAAACGATAGAGATTAGACCAACCTGAACGATCACTCAGGTAGAAGAGATCCGTTGAAGAAGACCACTCAGGTTGTGAAACTGACTCTTCTTCGCTTCCTGCTACTTTCCGTCCTTTAACTACCTGCTCATTCTCAATCTGGCCGACCCAAAGCTCAGTCCCCCACCACGGCATTGACGGGTGATTCCATTGAATCCAAGCAAGAAACTCCCCATCTGGAGAGGGTCGTGGGAATGCATAGAAATCAGCGCCAACGACTAATTCGTTGATACGCATACTTCCGTCTGTCGCGATTGCAACTAATTGATTGTCTGGTTCTATAACTAAATCCTCAAGGTCATAATGAATTTCTCTTACACAGATGCACCACAAGCCATCAGAAGTGACTCTCCCGTCAGCAAATCTCCATGTTTGACCTTCCGGAGGTTTTGGAGTTAGAAGAATGGGAGAACTTCCTTCAGCCATTTTTCGTATTCGCTGATCAGTGAATTCTATGTAATAAAGAGTCTCCTGATGGACCCACCAAGCTCCCCCACCGTATTCATGGACTCGTGTTCGAACATTAGAACTGGTTGGAGTAATTTCAACTGGAGTATGTCCGTTTCGTTGACACATTATGGCGACGCGTCCACCTTCATCCGGCCTTGATTCAGACCACCAGACATTTAAACTTTCAGATTTGATTTCCGCAATATTTTTAACCCCATCAACTAATGAAGCTGCGCTTATTGGGGAATCCCAACTTCCATAAGGTTTAGTTTGTTCTGCCACCACAACTACCCGCTGAGCAGGTTCCCTATACGCTCAATGCCTTCGATTAAATCTTCGTCGCTGAGAGCGAATGAAAGCCTTGCATAACCGGGAGCCCCAAACGCCTCTCCAGGCACAAGTGCGACATGAATCTCTTCAAGAAATATTTGAGCGAGATCAGCGGTACTCCGTACAGTTTTTCCAGCGATCTCTGAACCAATGATTCCTTCAAAATTCGGGAATGCATAAAAAGCTCCTTGGGGTTCCATTAATGACACTCCATCAATTTGGTCAAGCATGGAGAACATTAGTTGCCTTCTCCGGTCAAAGGCTTCTCTCATCTCTTCAACGGGATCTAATGGTCCTGAAACAGCAGCGATAGCTGCTCTTTGACTGATATTAGAAACATTTGATGTTTGATGTGATTGCAAAGTTGCTGATGCTTTTGCTACATCTTTGGGAGCGATGATCCAACCGACACGCCAACCTGTCATAGCGTAGGTCTTAGCAACCCCATTTAGTATCACTGTTTGTTCTGCACATTGTGGAACTACCTGTGGCAAAGAATGATGGGTATTATCCCCATAAACCAAATGCTCATAAATTTCATCCGTGATTACCCAAATGTTATTTTCAACTGCCCACTCTCCAATAGCTTCTATCTCCTCCCGCGGGTAGACAGCGCCAGTAGGGTTTGAAGGAGAAACAAACACAAGAGCTTTTGTTCTTTCCGTAAGTGAAGCATTTAACTGATCTACTGAAACTCGAAACCCATTTTCTTCCGACGTTGGGAGGACAGTTGTTGTCGCTCCAGCTAGCGCTATTGGCTCAGGATACGTCGTCCAGTATGGCGAAGGAAGGAGAACTTCATCTCCCGCATCTAATAGCACTTGCATGCAGTTATATACTGCGTGCTTCCCCCCGTTCGTAATAACTACCTGATCAGGTGAGATTTGCAACCCAGAGTCCCGCAATGTTTTCTCCGCTATTGCTTCTTTTAAATCTGGTAGTCCTCCAGCGGGGCTATACCGGTGATTTGCTGGTTCAGAACATGCTTTAATCGCCGCTTCGACAATATAGGAAGGAGTTGGGAAATCTGGTTCGCCTGCACCAAATCCGATTACAGGAGCTCCAGCTGCTTTGAGCTCTTTCGCTTTAGAAGTAACTGCCAAGGTTGCCGATGGCGCTATCGCTCCAACTCGTTTGGAAATTCGAGACTTTTTAGACATTGATTCCTCCCAATGCGTACTAGCTTCAATGATGGCCCAATTACGTAAAGATTACAGATTATTTAATTTCTATCTGCCTACGCCACTTAACAGCTAGGAAAGAGTAGTTTTTTTACGTGCCTATAGACAAAAACTTTGTAATTCCAGATGAACTACTTCCCCACGATGGCCGATTCGGTAGTGGCCCCTCTCTAGTTCGAAGAGAAGCCGTAACATCCTTAGCAGAAATATCTGAAACGTATTTAGGGACAAGCCATAGGCAAGATCCGGTGAGGAACATGGTGGGCAGGCTTAGAAATGGCCTCAGCCATTTATTTTCCCTTCCCGAAGATTGGGAAATCGTTCTTGGAAACGGCGGAAGCACTCTTTTCTGGGATGCCGCAACTTTTGGCTTAATCGAGAACGCAAGCCAGCATCTGGTTTTTGGTGAATTCTCTTCAAAGTTCGCTCAAGCAGTAGCTAAAGCTCCCCATCTTCAAAATCCAGAAATTATCGAATCGGACCCAGGTGATGCACCTACTTTAAGGAAAGCAAATGTTGATACCTACGCTCTAACTCACAATGAAACCTCTACAGGGGTTTCGATTCCGATCACGCGAGTTCCAGATATTTCAGCTAACGATGCTTTAGTACTTGTGGATGCTACGTCAGCGGCGGGTGGAATGTTATGGGACCCTTCTGAAGTTGACTGCTATTATTTCGCGCCACAGAAATGTTTCGGGAGTGATGGTGGTTTGTGGGTAGCAGCGTGCTCTCCTGCTGCTATCGCTAGAATTGAAAAGATCTCTTTATCTGACCGTTGGATACCAGCTGGACTAGATATCAATACCGCTCTGGATAATAGTAGAAAGAACCAAACCTACAATACCCCAGCGTTATCAACGATTTTCTTAACTGTTCATCAAGTTGAGTGGATGAACAATAATGGTGGTTTGAACTGGGCGGCGGAACGTAGTCGCCGTTCTTCATCTCACATTTATGACTGGGCAGATCACCACCAATTCGCCTCGCCATTTGTGGAAAATGTGAACCTGCGAAGCCCTGTTGTCGCCACCATTGATTTAGCAGAAGAAGTAAATGCAGATGTTGTAATTGAGATTTGTCGAGAAAATGGGATTCTGGATATTGCCGGCTATCGAAAACTAGGGCGAAACCAACTTCGTATTGCTACGTTCCCCGCGATTGAACTTGAAGACGTGCACTCATTAACAAAGAGTCTTGACTACGTGATAGGAAGTTTGCTCTGAACACCACTGGCAAACTTCTAGTCGCTAGCCCACTGATGGGTGATGATAATTTTAATCGCGCCGTTGTTTTCGTGATAGCACATGGGGAGGAAGGAGCCATTGGATTGGTTCTAAATCAGCCAACCCAAGAACGACTTGGGTCCTTATTACTTCATTGGGGAAATAATAATTTTCAAGACTCGACCGTTTTCTGCGGTGGGCCAGTTGAGACAAACTCTACGATGGGTTTAGGTCGATTTGTAGGTGAAGTTGAGGAGGGTACAACTTTTATCCTTGCCAACATTGGCGTAATTGATTTAAAAATAGATCCCAAAGAACTACCACTCAGCCTCGTTAATTTACGACCCTACGTTGGGTATTCAGGTTGGGGGCCTATGCAATTAGAGGCAGAATTAGCGGCAAATGCTTGGTTTGTCGTTGATGTAGATCCTCAAGACATATTTCGTGAAAAAACAGAGGATCTGTGGTCTATGGTTCTCCGAAGGCAAACAGGCACTATGTCATGGTTATCAAACTACCCACCTGACCCGAGGATGAACTGATCATTCCGTCTTTAACCATAGAGAATTTTCCTAAATTTCTCCTGTGGCTATCTTCCCTAATGTATGCGTATTAACTGAAGCTGATAGAGAAACATCAACTAATCCTGATTCTCCTGCTAACCACAGCCCCAAAGTAAGTACTGCTGCTGTAGTACCAGTTATCGGATCAGCTGCCGCATCGCCGACAAACCATAACGAATCATCTACAGATGCGAGAAGGTTTCCTGCTGCGGCTGCGTCATCGCCGAAACCAACTCGTGTCGGATTTTCTTCTCGGCCATATCCAGTAATCGAGCACCAAATAGCTCCACGTTGAACTTCCTCTTTCGCGTACACCCCTAAACTTTCAAGCGCTCTAGGCCTGGAAGCTTCTAATACTATGTCCGCCTCTCGAACAAGTTTCCGCAACTGTCCAATACCACTTTCAGACCGGAAATCAATTTCGATGACTTCTTTCCCATTGTTTAATCGCTTATAGAAAGGCGCTCCGCTCTTACTCCCCCTATCAGGGCGCTGAGATGATTCAACTTTAATAACTCGCGCCCCATTTCGTGATAGAAACCACCCACAAAGAGGCCCAGCCCACATACTTGAAAGATCAACAACTGTAGGGGTCTGAGAAAGTCGGATTGTTTCTCTTGACCCATATATTTTATTTTTGTGTCCTGTTGCCTCGCCGACAGAGGAGACGGCCATTCCTAGAAGACGTGCTCTTTCTATTAGGCTTTGAGCAGTTTGCCCTACTGTTTCTTCTCCAATGAGTTTCCAAATATCTTCCTTGGGTTCTGCCCCAAGCCACGCAGGTACTGATAAAAGGTCATCTTCTCGTGGGAGATTGACAGCAATTGTCTTATCTTTAGCTTCCACTAATCTACACGAGCCCCCAGCAGAGGTAGTCCCCCAACCTCTGTGACCAAGTAGTGGTGCTCTTTCAACAATGAGTGAAAGTCCGCTAGGTCCCCCTTCAGGACCACCCAACATTTTGGATAGGTTATTTAATAAAAGAACTGTTGTCTCAAAACGGTGAAGCCATCGCAAATCAAGTTTCCTCAAAAGAACACTTGGAGGCCCAACAAGGTTAGCGAGTAACGGGGTGGGCCATACTGGCCACTGTTGTCGTCTTTCAGATAACCGAATAATGCTTTCTTCATCTATTAAATCCGCTGGCAAACATTTCAGAAGGTCCACTAAATGGTTGTATGCAGTAGGCACTGGATTATGTAAGTCTTTCGCTAACATTCCAATAGCCTAGATGAAGCGTTAACATTGGCGGTAGCCCTTCTAGTACGAAATGATAGAAGGAAAAGGTTATGGAGGTATCTTATGGAAGTTCGAGCAGGGAGTCGACTAAAGAGCGCTGTTTGCAATACTGAGGTAATTGCTGTCAAAGCTCCGGGTGAAGATATGGATATTAGATGTGGTGGAGTTCCTATGCTTGACCCTTCCGATGCGAAAACAGAGGGGGGAACCCCATCTGATGATGCATCCGATGGAACGCAAATGGGGAAACGTTATGTTGACCCAGATGAAACCATTGAACTACTTTGCACTAAACCCGGAGATGGTTCACTAGGAATCGGAGATGCGCTGTTAGCCATTAAAGAGAGCAAGCCACTACCAGCATCGGACTGAGGACTTGAAATAATGAATTTAATGATGCTACTTGAGATGGCTTCTAGCGGCTTCGGTGATCGGGTAGCTATAGGCAGTCGAGATGGGTCAGGAATGACTTATCAAGATCTCTACGACCAATCTGGAAGAGCGAGCGATTACTTACGGCAGCACAATGTAGAGCATGTTTCTTTTCTCGATGAATCAAGCCCTGCCTTACCTGTAGCGTTATTCGCGGCAGCTTGGGCTGGATTGCCATTCGTTCCATTGAATTACCGTTTAGCCGATGATGAGATACAAGCTCTTGCGAATGGAATCACCCCCGCGTTGACTGTCGTCAGTAAAGAATCGCAGTCAGTACTTGAAACTTCAGATGGTATTCAATTAGCTGAACGTAATTCTTTTCTTTCCATGACCGATAAAGGCGAAATCCCTGAAGCAAATTGGAATATGGATCCGGATGAAATAGCTATTCTTCTTTTTACTTCTGGCACGACTGGGGCTCCAAAAGCTGCTGTTCTTCGCCACTCACACCTCGTATCTTACATCTTAGGATCGGTTGAATTTATGGGGGCTGCTGAAGAAGAGGCAACCCTAGTTTCAGTCCCCCCCTACCATGTTGCAGGAATAGCAGCTATGTGTAGTTCCGTGTACGCAGGCAGACGAATTGTTCAACTTCCGAGCTTTGATGCTGACACATGGATTGACCTTGTCATCAAAGAGGAGATCACCCACGCAATGGTGGTCCCTACCATGCTTGCTCGGATTGTTGAGCGTCTTGATGAGCAGTCAGCTAAAGAAATCGTAAACCTCAGGGCGCTTTCTTATGGAGGTGGAAAGATGCCGAGACCAGTGATCGAAAAGGCGCTTGAGTTACTTCCGGAGACAAATTTTGTCAATGCGTATGGTTTAACAGAAACAAGTTCAACTATTTCTGTTCTTGGGCCAGAAGATCACCGTACCGCTTACGCAAGTTCGGACCCTACCATTCGCCAACGGTTGGCTTCAGCAGGGAAACCCCTACCCACCCTTGAGGTTTCAATCCGCGATGAGAGCGGAAATGAAGTCGAGGTTGGGGTCAGTGGTGAAATTTGGGTCAGAGGTGAACAAGTTTCTGGCGAATATCTCGGTCACGGAAAGCGCCTTACTGCAGATGGCTGGTTTCCAACGAATGATGGTGGCGCCCTAGACCCCGATGGATATTTATTCGTAGAAGGAAGAATTGATGACATAATCATTCGTGGTGGAGAGAATATTTCACCTGGGGAAATTGAAGATACTCTTCTGCAACATCCCAATATTCGAGATGCTGCTGCCGTTGGCATGCCCGACACTCAATGGGGTGAAATTATCGTTGCTTTAGTTGTCCCTTCAGATATGAAAGTTTTCTCTGAAGGTGAGATTAAAGAATTCATAAAAGAACATCTTCGTTCTTCACGTACCCCCGACAAAGTAATTGCCTTAGACGAACTTCCTTATAATGAAACTGGAAAACTGCTTAGGAGAGTCCTCAAAGAAGGATTAATCAGTCAGGGCAATAGTGAGGAATAAGTTGTGAGTGACGTTGATGTCCTCACTCTTCCCCAGGCTCTTAATTACACAACAGGCGTTTACGTCCGAGAGGAAATATTTGAACGTCAACAAAATACTTTATTTGTTCAAATAGGACCTGATGACTTCTCACGAAATCCAAAACATTTGCATGCTTTCGCTGAAGCTATTTCTTCTTTGAACCTTGTGGTCGTTGGCGTGCTTGAAAAGACACACCCTCAAGATTTCTCTGGCTTGGTAAATGGTTTTGATATTCTTATCACCAACGAGCCAGACGATGGAATTTCGGTAACTGTCTCTGACATTAATGCATCTATTCTGAATCTCTCGCAGTGTGTAACGCGAAACCCTCATGCTTCTATCGCCCTTGTTCAACTTCTCAGACAAGAGGCTTTTACGAATATTGAAAAAGGAGTTGTTCTTGAATCAATGACTTACGCAATGCTGCAGG
>Ga0315322_10000557_pt1 | contig 27895 bp, 21 predicted proteins | sample M110021515metaG_FD_203461 | JGI IMG/M metagenome (GOLD analysis project Ga0315322, IMG submission 203461) | Ammonia-oxidizing marine archaeal communities from Monterey Bay, California, United States - M1 100m 21515 | ecosystem: Environmental > Aquatic > Marine > Intertidal zone | place: USA...
GTGACTATGGTCAGATTCTCAATAGTGAGGCACTGGCAACCACTCGTCTGGGAGGTATTAACCTTCATGGATCCCTTTTGCCAAAATACCGAGGGGCAGCACCTGTGCAGTGGGCAGTTATCAATGGCGATTTAACCACTGGTATCACGGTCATTCACATGACTCCTAAATTGGATGGCGGTCCCTCATTAGTTCAGATAGAGACTCCGATTGAGGCGGACGAGAATGCTGAAACGTTGGAAACCCGGCTGTCAACTCTCGGGGCACCAGCCGTTCTTCAGGCAATTACATTGCTTGACGAGTGGGATGAGCAGACAGCGATTGGTGAAATCCAAGACCCGGCTGATATAACCAAAGCTCCACGCCTTACGAAGAACCATGGAGTGATCGACTGGAAGAAGAGTGCTGCAGAGATTCTAAATAATCATCATGGAGTACAGCCCTGGCCGGGCAGTTTTACTGTATGGGATCGCGGGAAACAGCCGATGCGTTTGATTATTTCGGAACTGTCAATTCATGAGCCTGTGGAGAGAGAGGGGTTTTCAGAACCTGTTGGGTATTCTGCGGGAGAAGTAATCATCGCTGAAAATGACACCCTCGTTGTGGCGTGTGGGTCAGGAAGCATTCAGTTATTAGAAGTTCAGCCAGCTGGTAAACGGGTGATGACTGCCGGTGAATTTTTACGCGGTTATCAATTGAAGTCAGGCATTCGCTTTCAGTAGACCTTCGATGCCCGCTGGCATTCTCTATCTCAAATCTTACAATGAGTTGCGATAGATGACTCAAAATTAACTCGCATGAGGAGTGAGATTCAAATACCGTTATGTCAGATAAACTTCGTTGGGGAATTGTCAGTACGGCAAAGATTGGTACTGAAAAAGTAATTCCTGCAATGCAACAAGCTCAGTACTGCGATATCGTCGCGATTGCTTCTCGGACACAGGAAAAGGCTGATGCAACGGCGGCGGAATTAGGGATTCCAAAAGCCTATGGTTCGTATGAAGCCTTGCTGGCAGATCCGGATATTGACGCCATCTATAATCCGCTACCAAATCATTTACATGTTCCTGTTTCCATTCAGGCATTAGAAGCCGGCAAGCACGTCCTCTGTGAGAAGCCAATTGCTTTGACCAGTCAAGAGGGTCAGCAGCTAGTGGATGCCGCCGCCGCTCATCCTGAGTTGAAATGTATGGAAGCTTTCATGTATCGCCACCATCCACAGTGGCAGAAAGCTCGTGAAATTGTTCGCAGTGGCGAGATCGGAACCCTGACAACGATCAATTCTTTTTTCTCCTATTTCAATGATGATCCGAACAATATTCGCAATATGGCAGACATCGGTGGTGGTGGTTTGATGGATATTGGTTGTTACCCGATCAGTGTCTCTCGGTTTATTTTTGGTGCCGAGCCGAATCGAGTGAGTGGGATTGCAGAATTTCATTCAGAATTTGGAACCGATGTTTTATCGAGTGCTATTTTGGACTTTGGTAATGGCACCTCGACCTTCACATGTTCGACTCAGTTAGCCCCTTATCAGCGAGTCAATATTTACGGTGACAAGGGTCGGATTGAAATCGAAATTCCATTCAATGCTCCACCAGATGATCCTTGCAAAATGTGGCATCAAAAATCATGCGGTGAGATCGAAGAGATCGTTTTTGATATTTGTGATCAATATGGACTACAGGGAGATTTGTTTTCCCGCGCCGTGCTCGACAACACCGACGTACCTACTCCGATTGCTGATGCCGTTGGTAATATGAGAGTGATCGAAGCGATTTTACGTGCGTCAGAAAGCGAGAGCTGGGAAGCTGTCTAAGCGATTTGTAGATAGATTCCACCCGTTGAGTAAAAGGTTGGACGATGGTTTTAGACCGAGTGAAGAAGAGTTTGGTCTTCTAATCCAAGTAGCAGATTCTCAACACTGATCTCAGCCATCTTGCGGCGAGTCTGCATAGTGGCACTGCCCAGATGCGGAGCGATGGTTACGTTATCCAGCGACAGTAAAGGATGGTCTCGCGGCAAGGGCTCCGGATCTGTCACATCTAAGCCTGCGGCGTAAATGTGCCCCTCTTGTAATGCTTCGGTTAGCGCTGCGGTATCCACGACTGGTCCACGAGCGACATTGATGAGCACGGCAGAGTTCTTCATTTGGGCAAACTCTTCTTTGCCAATCAGACCGGTGGTCTCTGCAGTCAGCGGGCAGATGCAAACTACGAAGTCGGATTGCTGTAGTAATTCATCCAGCGATACATACGTTAGATTGAGATTATCGGGATTGTCGGCTAGCGGCGTTCGTTTGTGATAGACGATATTCATATCGAACGCTGCACAGCGACGGGCGATCTGGTAACCAATTCCACCAAGTCCAATAATCCCAACGGTTTGATGGTGGATTTCCGTGCCCAGCATGTAGGCGGGGTCAAAGTAAGTGAATTCAGAACTACGAGCGTATCTATCTCCTTCTCGCAATCGACGGCCAGCCGCCAATAGCAGAGTCAACGCCTGGTCCGCCGTGGTTCCATTGAGCACGTGAGGCGTGTTGCCAACCGGTATATTCAAATTCCGAGCAGCCTCGACATCGATGTGATCAACACCCACACCATAGTTACTAACCACTTTTAGATTGCGAAAATTAGCCATGTGCTCGGCTGTCACCAGCATGTGCCCAAAGGTTAAAACACCGTCGACGGTTTCATCTGCACCACCATCTAAGGTTGCCCACGGTAGGCGTTCGATTTTTCCAGCAAGTAGTTCGATAAGATTGTCTGAAAGTACATCATCTGTAATAACGCGTGGTAACTGAGTCATTCTTTTTCTCCGGCGATTGCCGCTCGCACGTTGTCAACTCGTCCGTTGAGTAGATTTTGGGAAGACGAATCAAATAGGTTTTTTTTTAACGGGTCTTTGAAGTGCGATTTTCTGAGTTGGTAAAGTTTCAGCGGGATTTTCAGATCTTCAGGTTGAAAATCGTGATGTGAATTTGTTTGCTTTTGAATGTACTCTAAATAAACCAATCCGTATTCATGGGTTGGTTCAATATTTGTTCCTTCTCCAAAATCATTCCAGGTGGCAATTTGTATCAATAGAGAAGAATCTTTCTGAGCCCGGTCAAAAGTTGATTTGAAGGTATTTCCTTTTTCGCTATCAATAAAACCGTAACTTGGACCAACATTCGCCTGGCTATAGATATCTTTAAATCCAGGAAACGCGATCGATATTATTTTCTCTTTTGATGACCTGCTTTCGAGAATGTCCAAATAGCCTCCCCAGGTTTGTCGGTTAATAGTTTCACCGCCGTTTACAGGTGGCCAGCCGAATGCACCATCGAATTGTGCGTCTTGACTGAGGTGAGGGAGGGCGAAAAGTTCCACAGCGGTATTTTGCTTCAATTGCTGCCAACTCTTAGCCTTGAGATGCTGTGGGCCGAAAACCAATAACACAGGCCGATCAGATATTTTGAGATAAGAGCTATCAACAAAACAATTTGTTTTGAGCCACATAAAATCTTTTTGCGCATACTCTAACGACTGTTCAGGTCGAATTTGTTTTTGCTCAATTCGGTGTTTTATAGTTTGGTCTTCATAACAAATTGCATACTTTAAACCAGCTTGCCTAATCACATTGATTAGAGCCTTTGTATTTCGATGGATCATGGCATAGTCCCGAAATTCTGACACACCATACCAGTCGATAATGACTCCGTTAATTCCGGAAAGCTTCATTAATTGAACGTGATATTCAATCGCATGGACATCAAACGAATCATAGGGACCTATTTGAGGAACGAAATGAGATGCAAGCTCCAGAGGTCTTTTCTCTGGCATGAACTTATTCATTGTCCAGTGCCATCCCCACGTACCGCTGATTGGTTTCGAAGCGTACCAAGGCATGTAATGCACAAAAACTTGCTTATCCTGCTCTCCGAGCAAAGAGCTTGGTGGAGTTAGCAGGCCGAGGCTAACGGCGACGCACCAGACAAGGATATAGAATTTAATTGTTCTCATAATATTAAAAATTATCTCTGAGTCATCCGGCTCATGACAGCAATCGATTCATAAGGCCTGAGAAAGTATTCAATTCTCAAACATGTGGTCTGTACTTTATATTAGATTTGTATCGCTTGAATTGCCAGCCAAGGGTGGGATGCATTAGCGCCACGTTGGTTACCCGTATACAGAAAGGCGTCTACAGTAGAGCGGTCATTTAGAGTCGCTGGCGCACTTTGAACTATCGGGTTAGATCTTTCTTCATCCGACGCGGTCCGTTTGTCGGAGAAAAAATTAAAAGTCGATTGTTTCGGTTGCCGCTTCATTTTTGCGCTAGCCTGCACAAGCACAGAGAGATGTGAAGTATACTGACAGAACGAACTGTGAATTACCGAATGGAGCCCCCTGTTTTATGCATCACCTACAATTCTTTTTTTGCTCTCTAATATTTTTAACTTGGAGCTTAGTCGGCCCTAGTCAGGCTGCTGAACGGCCTAATTTTGTCGTCATTATTGGTGACGATATTAGCTGGGATGACTACGGTGCCTACGGTCATCCCCATATCCGTACACCTCATGTTGATGCCTTAGCCAAAGGTGGGATGCGTTTCGATCTGGCATTTCTTACCACTAGTTCGTGTAGTCCGAGTCGTTGTAGTATCATGACCGGTCGGTATCCTCATGCCACCGGTGCCGGCGAATTGCATCAGCCTTTGCCTGAAGATCAGCTTACATTTGCCAAAGTTCTACGAGATGAGGGATATTACACAGCAGCGGCCGGAAAGTGGCATTTGGGCAATGCTCCCCGAGATCATTTTGACGCCATCCAAGGAGGAGGTCCGAGCGGTTGCGAGCAGTGGATTCCGACGTTGAAAGCACGAGACAAAGAGAAGCCGTTCTTTATGTGGTTTGCTGCTACCGACGCCCATCGAGGGTGGTCAAAAAACGCGGTGGATCCGCCACATACAAACAAAGAAGTTGTTGTTCCTCCCTATATGCCCGATACCGAAGATGTGCGCAAAGATTTAGCATTGTATTACGACGAAGTTAGTCGCATGGACGAGTACGTTGGTAAGGTTGTCGCTGAACTGAAGAGACAGGGAGTTTTTGATAATACGGTCCTTATTGTCATGGCCGATAACGGTCGGCCTTTCCCGCGATGTAAGACAACGATGTATGACAGTGGAATTCGAACACCGTTCGTCGTATCCTGGCCTCAGGAAGTGGATGCCGGGCAAGTGAATAAGAACTTAGTGAGTAGTGTTGATATTGCAGCCACTTTCGTGGAATTGGCAGGAATTGATATCCCCGGCTCTTTTCAAGGTAAATCCTTTGCTCAGGGATTGCGTCATACTTCCGCCGTCAGTCGTGAATACATCTTTGCGGAACATAACTGGCATGACTATGCAGCCCATGACCGTGCTGTACGTGACGGACGGTATTTGTATATTCGTAATTCCTTCCCGGAATATCCAGCCACACCACCGGCTGATGCGGTTCGTAGTTTAAGTTACGACAGTATGCAGGCCCTGGAATCTGAAGGGAAACTCCCCGAACACCAGCGGCAGTGTTTTCTTTATCCACGAGCGGCGGAAGAACTTTATGACCTGGAGGCTGATCCACACTCACTGAAAAACATTGCTCGTGATTCGGCTTTGGCGGAAGTCAAAGCAAGATTGAGCAACCAATTGGATGATTGGGTGAGTCGCACGGCAGATAAGGTTCCGGCCAATCTAACGCCCGATAAATTTCATCGTCGACTGGGTACTTATTTAAGCACGATGAGTTTGCCACAGGATCGTTCAGGATTACCGACATGGATTCCAATTCAACACAAGATTCCACCTCAGGGTATTGAGATGGATGAAGAAGTGGTTGCTTTACTCCGTGCTCGCCTGACAGCTCTGCAAATTGCTCTGGAGTTGCCTCAGACACGTGGTGCCTTATCGGCTGATATCACAGCATTGACGAAGAGTGTTCAATGGGCACTGGATTTGGGTGAATTCTATTCACCTGCTCAGATCGACATTGCTACAAAAGTTCTTACCGAAGCGGAACGACGTGTTGCTTTGTTGGCACGGGGTGAAGAAGACTGGACACGAAAAACAGGTTTGGTAGTTCGCGGTTACTATTCAAGTATCGATGATAGCCCTCAACCTTATGGATTGGAGATTCCGGAGGGCTTTGATTTCAGTAAACCAGCTCCGCTCTACGTTTGGTTACATGGCCGGGGTGATAAGACGACAGACATGCATTTCATTCATCAGCGGATGACTCGTAAAGGACAGGTTGCCCCGGAAAATGCAATTGTGGTTCACCCCTTTGGAAGACACTGTATGGGATTCAAGTCGGCCGGTGAGATCGATGTACTCGAATGTATTCAACATGTGAGCGCACACTATAAAATTGATAACCGCCGGATTGCCCTGATGGGCTTCTCGATGGGTGGTGCCGGCGCCTGGCATCTTGGCGCTCATTATGCTGATCAATGGGTAGCGGTTGGACCCGGAGCGGGATTTGCCGAAACTAAAGAGTATATCAAGCTTCAAACTGAAGATTATCCTGCCGAATATGTTCAAACCTTGTGGGGTATGTATGATGTTCCGAACTATGTCCGCAATCTATTCAATCTTCCAACCATTGCTTATAGCGGCGAGTTAGATAAGCAGATCCAGGCGGCGCAGGTAATGGAAAGGGCGTATCAGGCAGAAGGGGCTAAGCTTCCGCATATCATTGGCCCTGGCATGGGCCACCGTTATCATCCTGAATCGTTAGCTGAGATTCGTGCCCGGGTAGATGAGGCAGTTCAGCAGGGTCAGCCTGAGATCCCCAAGAAAGTACATCTGCAAACACAGACCTTACGATATAACAAGATGCACTGGCTCACCGTGACCGGCCTGGAGCAACATTGGAAGGATAGTCGGGTAGATGCTGAAATGATTCAGCCACAGACCTATAAGCTTACCACTAAAAACGTAACCGCACTTACGCTCGACAGCAAATTGTCACTGAATGGAGCCATGATCGAAATTGATGGCCATGCCATACAGATACCGGCCGCTGCGCCGAGTAAAGAAGCAGTGCATTTAGCTAAAGCTGGTGGTGAAAACGGAACTTGGATCCGAGTCGAACAGGCACCCCGGGGTGTCGTCAAACGACCTGGACTACAAGGCCCAGTTGACGACGCATTTCTATCGTCCTTCCTTGTTGTCTTGCCCGGGAAAAAGTCAGTGAACCCCGTGGTTGAACGCTGGGTTCACTTTGAACTGCAACACTTCCTTCATCGTTGGAAGACGTTATATCGAGCTACTCCAAAGATGAAGTATGACAAAGATATTTCCGAGGAGGATTTAAGAAACAATCACCTGATCGCGTTTGGCGATACGACATCGAATGCGTTGCTAAAACGGATCATGAAAGAACAGAATCCATTGCCGATCGAGTGGAGTAAGGAGTCCCTGATGATCAAGGGGGAGCAATATGATGCGAGTTCACACGTGCCGGTCTTGATTTACCCCAACCCGCTGAACACTGAAAAATACATAGTCCTCAATAGTGGTCCAACCCATCGCGAAGGACATGACCGTACGAACTCGCTTCAGAACCCTAAGCTTCCGGACTGGTCAGTGATCGATCTTTCTGTGGCTCCCAATGATCAGGTTCCAGGGAAAGTTATTGAAGCCGGCTTTTTCAACGAAGCTTGGAAGTAAGGCGAGGGTCGAGTGATGGTTGAGTTTGCTCTGGATTATCATCGTGCGAATCATCAAGAGAAGCGTGCTGCCTTTGCTAATGTCTATGAGTTTTGGGGTAATGATTTGCCGCTGGATGAATATGTCGACTGGCGACTTAATTCAATTCATCATCAGCGAGCGGTCTGGTATGTGGGTGTGCTTGACGGAACGGTCGTCACGTCACTTGGTGTTTTCCCAATGGTCTTTTCGGTATGCGGGGACTTGCAACCTGCGATGTTTATCGGGGCAGTGCATACGAATCCGGAATTTCGCAAACGTGGTTATGCTGCCGAGTTAATTGCCTATGCCGAACAGGAACAGGCAGCGAATCATGAAGTGTGCTGGAGTCTTTTGTTTTCCGATATTAACCCAAATTATTATGCCCGGATGGGTTATCAGATAAGCAGCGCTCCCAATGTTTGTATCAGGCCAGCCGAAGTTGATGGCTGGACGACCGAACCTTTGGATCTAACCCTTGATCGTGCTCAGATGGTGGAAATGTATGAAGCTAATCACCGGCGACAAACCTGTTATCTGTTCAGAGCACAGAAATACTGGGAATTTCTAGCCGCCAAGCATGCAAAAGATCAGTTTCTCTGGTTAACTCAGAACGGTCAACGTCAGGGTTATATCCATCTCAGGAAGAATGGTGATCTTGCCTGCTTAGAAGACTTTGCTATCGCAGATCATCATCCCACCACGCTTGAGCAATTGGCAAAATCGATTTCTTGTTTTGCGAAAGAGCAGGGTATCAGCGAGGTCCACGGATGGTTTCCACCTTTACACGCCGCACCAGCATGGCTTGAGTTTCGGGAGCGTAAGACTGAGATAACAATGTGGAAATCGTTATCAGGTACGTTGCTTAACTCTTATCAGTCGGAAGAGCTTTCATTTTTCCGTCATGTTGATCATGTGTAAGTTTTGATTACGCCTGGTTTACGCTTTAGAATCAGTAGTAACTACATCTTTAAAATTTCATTGAGTAATCACGATGACTAGATTGATTGTCTTTTATCTTGCCGCCCAACTTTTGGTGGCGGATATCAGTAATGCACAGCAGTTACCAGGCACAAAACCTTTAACCCTGAAAGGTGATATTGCATCGCATCTGGTGGACGGTGTTGATCGTTTTTTATTACGTCAGCTTGAGTCCACGATCGACGCTCGGGCAAGATATTGGAATCGAGACAGCAGTTCGGCAGAGGCCTATGTCAAGTCTGTGGCAGTCAATCGAGAACGTCTGGCGGAAATCACTGGCGTTGTGGACGAACGAAAGTCATTTACAGATATCGATATTATTGCGCGAACAGATGGCTCAGTTGAAGCAGCGAAGAGTGATTTGTTTACCGCTTATAACGTACGCTGGCCGGCCGTTCGGGATATCAACGGTGTCGGTTTGCTATTGAAGCCTGCTAAGCCAAACGGGGCTTATGTGATTGCTATTCCTGACGCTGGCCAAACCCCGGAAATGATCAGCGGTTTAGCCGAAGGTGTCCCTGCCGTTCAGCAATTTGCCAGACGATTTGCTGAGAGCGGATTTACCGTGGTCGTTCCAGCCATTATTAGTCGTCGATATGGTCCCCGGAACAATCGAGCTAAGATGACGACTCGCGAATTCTTATACCGTAGTAGCTTTGAATTAGGGCGTCATTTAATTGGCTTTGAAATTCAAAAGGTTTTGGCTGTTGTGGATTGGTGTAAGGCTCGTTCTGACGACAAACCCAATGTGGCGGTTGTTGGCTACGGGGAAGGTGGCTTGTTAGCACTCTACAGTGCCGCCTTAGATACACGAATCGACGCGGCGATGGTGAGTGGTTATTTTGATTCCCGTCAGGATATGTGGTCGGAGCCTGTCAGTAGAAATGTACATGCGTTTCTAGACCAGTTTGGGGATGCCGAATTAGCCTCATTGGTTGCTCCGCGCTATTTGGCGATTGAGGCAGCGAAGGGCCCTGAATTCGAATTGAAGAGTGAAGGTGGAGCACCGGCTGTGCTGGATACTCCGGAACCGAAAGTGGTGGTGGCGGAAGTTCAGCGAGCAAAAGATTTAATTGGCAGCGAAGATCTGACCAGCATCGAGCTATTTATGAGTGGTGACGGGCACGGAGGGTTTGCTACTCAGTCCGCTTTGGAGGCTGTCGCTTCCGCCATTTCCATGGAGGCAGGTGTTGTTGCGGTGGGAACAGCACCAAAACTGATTATGAAACCGATAGATGTGAATGCTCGTGAAGTAGAACAGGCACATGAGATTGGAGCGCATACCCAATGGCTCCTGACAAAAAGTCTTTCTATTCGACAGGAATTTTTCAAAGATCTGGATACAAATAGCGTCGAAACTTACGAGAAAACGATCGAACCGTACCGGGACTATTTCAAACATGAAACGATCGGCCATTTTGAATTACCCCTACAGGAGATGAATCCTCAAACTCGTTTTGTGGAAGAATCTGATAAGTGGAGACGTTATGAAGTCGTTTTGGATGTGTTTGAGGATGTGATTGCCTATGGCTTGATTACTATTCCCAAAGGAATTGGAGAAGCTGAGCAGCGCCCGGTTGTTGTTTGTCAGCACGGACTGGAAGGTCGTCCTCAGGATGTCATTGGTGAACAGTCCTCTCAGTATTACTCTGCTTTCGCAACCAAATTGGCGGAACGTGGGTTCATTACTTTCGCGCCTCAGAATCTTTACATTTTTAAAGACCGTTTCCGAACCTTACAGCGTAAGAGTTACCCTCAACGCAAGACATTGTTCTCGACCATCGTTCCTCAGCATCAGCAAATTGTGAATTGGCTTAAGTCTCTTCAGAATGTTGATGAAGATCGCATCGCGTTCTACGGACTTTCCTACGGTGGTAAGAGTGCTATGCGTATCCCGCCGTTAGTGACGGATTATTGTCTCAGTATTTGCTCGGCCGACTTCAATGAGTGGGTGTTTAAAAATGCGACGACTCAACACAACTTCAGTTATATGTTTACAGGTGAGTATGAGATTTTTGAATGGAATCTGGGTGGAACGTTTAACTACGCTGAGATGGCATACCTCATTTGTCCTCGTCCCTTTATGGTGGAGCGCGGTCACTTTGATGGTGTCGGGAAAGATCAATGGGTCGGGTACGAGTTTGGCCGGGTAAGATTCATGTATCAGGGATTGTTGAAGTTACAGGATAAAACTGAAATTGAATGGTTTGACGGACCGCATAAGATCAATGGCGTTGGTACATTTAAGTTTTTACACAAGCACCTAAACTGGCCGGAGTTGGAAGAGTAAGGCAGTCATTGCCGACCAGGAAGTGAAGGAATATTCTCAAAGGACGTATTAGATGAAGAAGAAAATAGTTGCATTTACACTCGCTATGGTTTTTGCCTTTGCGAGCGTCGTGTCTGTTCAGGCACAAGAAACGAAAGAGTGGATTGACCCGGCAGAAGCGGCCAAGGTTTTGGATTATCAAATCCAGGGCGAGTACGTTGGTGACTTTATTGAAGATGGCGAAAAGACGAAGATTGGTTTGCAAATCATTGCGATGGGCGGCGGTAAATTCCGCGCTGTTTCCTTCACGGGTGGCCTGCCTGGCGCCGGTTGGAAACGAGGTGATAAAACTGAATATGTGGACGGTGAATTAAATTCGAGCGGGCAGGTTGTTTTCAAATTAGAAGATGATGAAGGTACTGCTGTGGCAACAATCAAAAATGGTAAGCTGACTGCGGTCGAGGGCGATACGCTCGTTGCTAAAATGGAGAAAGTACATCGCCAAAGTGCAACCATGGGCGTGAAGCCTCCCAAGGGCGCCGTGGTTTTGTTTGATGGCACTGCTAAATCAGCCGAAAACTGGATACGCGGTGAAATTGTTCTAGGAGATTTATTACGTCATGACGTAGAGTCCAAAGAAAAATTCCAGGATCATACACTGCATCTGGAGTTTCGAACGCCATTTATGCCTTACGCTCGCGGGCAAGGCCGAGGTAATAGTGGTATGTATGTGCAGGCGAGGTACGAATGCCAGATTCTTGATTCCTTCGGGCTCGACGGTAAGAACAATGAGTGTGGCGGTATTTACTCAATCTCTGAACCGATCGTGAATATGGCTTTACCACCACTTGTATGGCAGACTTATGATGTAGACTTCACTGCTGCACGTTATGATGCCGGCGGCAAAAAAGTTAAAAACGCTCGCGTGACGATCAAACACAACGGTGTGGTGATCCATGATGATCTGGAACTGACTCATGGCACACCCGGTAAGCACAAAGAAGGTCCTGATCCTGATATCGTCTATCTGCAAGGCCATGGAAACCCAGTTGTCTTCCGAAACGTCTGGGCGGTTAAGAAGTAGAAGCGTTAGTGCGCTATTGCTCTAGCACCCCGTGAGGCTTTCGCCTTACGGGGTTTTTTATTCCCGGGTATTTACAACGGTAGGTAGATTCCACACTCAGCACACCAAAGGCTGGTATCAAAGAACCGAATCATTGGATACTGATCCAATTCAGGATGCACTTTTTCCCAGGGAATGATTTTATTGACTAACCAGTCATAGAGCATCTTATTGCCAAAGTGCTCGCATCGCTTGAATTCGATCCCAAGCATACTCAGCCGTCCAAGAATCTCAACGACTTTATCCTGCAACTCCGACTTACTCATGTCTGCTGCAGCAGGCGTCTGAATAGGAGGCTCTAAGAGATCACATATGAGGATGTTTTTATCCTGCTCACTGATTTCTTTCATGAAGTCGATCATCTTATTCTTCGTCCCTTGCGCAACCTTATGTACGATCGGTTGTATCTGAAGATTGGCTGGATCTTCGAATAGCGATTCTGTCGGCATTTTGATCGAGAGCAGGAACTGGTCACAGTCATCGCCATTGTCAATTGGTTCAACAGGCTCGTTGGTGGAATGACGTAGGGGTCCCGGAAATAAGGCCTCTGGTAGGTTTTCAATCTTCCGCAGCGCTGGATCCGCCCAATGCATTTTTACGTGAGCGGGATTGATAGCGATATTGGTGATTTCATCCTCGGACTCCCAGGCAAATTGGAAATCGCATTGGTGGTCATCATCAATTTTGGAGGCGAGATGTTGTTGGATGAACATGTGTGGCTCGACATTGTCGAGTCGTAGGGCAATTAGCTTGCCAAATTGCATGGAGCGGACGGCTGGGAGGTCTTTAATTTCTGGTTCATAGGTGGCGTCGGATTGAAATAAAAAACGGCATCCGGCCATTCCCGAGGGTTTTTCCGAGTCTAATTCGAAGTGAATTAAAGTCTCCTGGCCAAACAGTTGAAGCCAACCTTCGAATTGGTCATGTTGAGAAATCGTTATTTCACCCCGACGAACAAGGGGCCCCAAATGGTGGATCATCATCAGATTCTTTCATGGACTTGCTGAATGAACCTTAGAGCATATAAATATGATTATGGGGAAGGGGAAATGTACGACAAATAAATGGTTCGTACAGTGACACCAAGTGACGTTTGATTTGAACTACTTTCCGATTAAATAGGGTGCAATGGGTTTGATGAAGATGTTTCTGAATTCTGCACCAGTGTTCCAACTGACAAAACCAAAGGGCCTGGCGGGCTCCTGTTCCCACCAGATGTCAAACTTGTGCTCTTTCGTTTTAACATTGGCATACTCCAGATTATCAATCCAAACCTGGATCTGTTCATCACTCACCGTCAACGCGACCTTATACCAACGCCTGTCTTCCACTTCGAGATAACGCGTCGTTTCGTTTTCAACCGCCGCCATCGTATCAATGTTCGAAAGTCCCACGACTCCACCTCCCCAACCACCAATGATCAGAGTGCAATAATTCTCATTGATAGGAAAGGTTAGTCCGCAGAAGAAATCGCTACCTTCAACCCGGCGAGCTTCAAACTCGACCTCATAGTTCATGCGGGGAAACTCTCCTTTAATGCGAATTCCGGAAGCCGGACTCCCCTTGCCAAGCTTCAACACACCTTCTTCAACTTCAATAGCTCCGTGATTTTTAAAGTCATAGTCTTTCAGAGCTTCCCAGCCTGTTAAATCCTTACCATTGAACAGTGTTTGTTGGCTTCCTATAGCAGAGACACGTTTTAGTTTGGTGTAATGACTCAGGCCATAGTACGCTCGTGGAATGACTCGTTCACCTTGAATCCACTGCGTATTCATATTGGTCACAGCCTCAACAGCCCCCACCAACTCGTCGTCTTTGCATTGCAATCGAAGGCGTAACAGATGTTTCACGCGTGATGTATCGGAGGTCTGCAAATCTCCACTGAATATGCCGGTGAGCATTCCACCGTTCAATCCAGGGTTGGTGATGACGGTCACAAGCTGCCCCTCAATCCGTGCTCGGCAATCGCCATCTCGGCCAATCCAAAGTTGTAACTGGCGAGGACCTTCATAGGTTTCAATGCGGCCGCTCCAGGTTCCAATAAAGTCGTCGCTGACTTTGAAAGCGGGGATGCTTTTACGTCGTGCAGGTAGTAGTAGGTTGGGGCGATCGTACGGATAATTATCGAGCATTTCAGAAAGAATTTTTTTCACTGCCTGATGGGGCAGGCTACTTTCTTTATTGCTGAGAGAAACGACGGCTAGTTTTTGTTCTGGTACAAGTGACAGTCTGGTAGCAACCCCCGGCATGCCTCCGGTATGACTGATAATTTCGTAGTCACCCTTGTCCATTCGCCAACCCATGCCGTAACCGCTGCCTGGCCCGATTTCCCCGGTCGGCTCTTTCATTTGTTGTACATGCTTAGGGCTCAGTACTTCCTGAAACGCATCTCCCAGATGCAGTAAAGCAAAGAGAGCGAGGTCATACGCTGATGCATAAACTGCCGAGCCGCCATCATGATCAAACTCATAAAGAGGAATGGCATTTCCTTGTCGATCGTACCGGACGGCAACGTTGTTTCGTTTCTCGGTCGGCAAACCAATAAAACTGTGTTTCATACCCATGGGATCAAACAGGGCTTGCTGTATGAATTGGGGATAATCTCTGCCCGACCTGCGAGCAATAATATAATCCAGAATTCCATAACCAAGGTTGCAGTAGTAATATGTTTCCCCTGGCTTGCGTGTGGCAATTCCATAATGTCTGATCGTGGTATCTCGATTTGGAACAGGGTATCCGTCGGCTTGGTAGTAGAATTGAAAATGAAGTCCTAAACCCGAAGTGTGGTTTAGTAGTTGGCGGACACTAATTTCATCCGCTTCGCCAAATGGATTACGGATCTTAGCCTTTCCTAGATATTTGTTGGCTGGTTGATCGATTTCGATCTTCCCGGCTTGGGCGAGTAACTGGATGCCGGTAGCAGTGATTGGCTTGGAGATTGAAGCGATCGAGTATGCGGTATGTTCATCGGCCTTGCGACGATTCTCTTTGTCCGCCCAGCCAAAGCCTTTCGCAAATACAATTTCACCATCTTTGACAACAGCCACTGCTAAGCCAGGGTCACCGGTGAAGTCAAGTTGTCGTTGTATCCACTCAGAGATGTCATCGAAGTCAGGTTCTTTGGCCTGTAAATTCATAGGAGACTCCAGGCTACCCAGAAGTAATACCAGGCTAATTAGCGGGATAGGGAGGCGCATCAGGTTTATCCTCGAAGCCAAAAAGGGTATGAGTAATACTCGAGATTATACCCTTTTAAGAATATAGACGACGTCTTCGGAATGATCGTCGACCTGGATAGGCTGATTCAGGTCATAGCTAAAATCATAAGTCGCCGCGATCTCAAACTCGGGGATTCCCTTGAGTAGTTCTTTTTCAAACTGTTTTTTCGTATAAGTTCGAAAGTTGAACTCGTCGTCCAGTGTCTCGTGATTTGTCGGCGTCCAGATATCATATCGCATATGAAAACGTTCATAACGTTGTTTTAGATTGCGATGGATCAGCCACATACTGGTTTGGACACAGAGATGCCCGCGACGAGCGATCCAGGATTCTTCTTCACTCGCTTCGCCGATCTTGGGGCTCAAATGTAACCCGAGAACATAAATCCCTCCCTTCCGAATCGCTTTAGCCATACAGACAAGATGATCACGTGCTTGATGGTGCTGCTCTAAATGCCGGAAGCTATTGATTGTATTGAAGGCAGCGCAGTATTTAGATGTCACTTTAAAGTTAGTCATATCACCAACCCACGCTGACGCTTGCAAGCCGTGTCTTTGAAGACGTTTGTTGCAGTAGTGAACGGCCTTGCTACTGAGATCGAGCCCATCCACCTGAAAGCCAGCACGCTGCAGACGAAATATTAACCGTCCTGTACCGCAGGCCGGTTCCAGAAGTCGTTTGGTTTCCCCGCAGACATGTTTGTTAAACACACCGGTGAGAAAATCAAACTCAGCTTTCCAGTCTGAACCATAGACCAGATCGTAATACCGAGGGTAATCGTATAGCGACATAATCAGTCGAACTTTTTGAGATCAAACGCAAACTGAATAATATCGTCACGCTGTCGAAACCCGAGGTGTTTCCAAAATTCTTTAGCTGGACAGTTGTCATTTAAAGTGAATAAAGTGACGCGTTGGATGCCTATCGTTTTGAGGTGTCTGGCACAGTGCTCCACCATCGCTCGCCCTACTCCCCGGCCACGTGCGTAGGCAGACACTGCTGCATGATACATATATCCGCGTCGGCCATCGTGCCCACAGAGAATAGCCCCTAACAGTGCATCACCTTCTTCGGCCAGAATGCTGCAGTGGGGATTGCGATCGAGAAAGGTCTGTAACTCTTCTGGTGATTCCAGCTGGCTCATGCCATCGGTGCTGCGCCAAAGCGACGTAACAAGTTCGAAGTCAGCTATGGTGAGCGGTCGTAAATCGTAGGATGGTTCAGTGGTGTTCACGAAGGTAGCCAGACTAGTCCAGAAAGTTGCCTTGAGCCAGTCGTTCAGGAACGTATTCCTGAGTAACGTAACTGATGTCTTTCGAAATCAAAGCTTCCACTTCGAGTTTGAAACCGTTCGATAACATTTTTTTGATTTCTGCCTGCCAACGCTTCTTCTTTTCAAACCACGGATATTTAGCAATTTGATTTGCTCGTTTGATGTCGTTATCGGATAGTTTGATGGTGACACTCGGATTCAATTCACATAGCTCATAGTCACGGCTTCGCATCCCGATGAACTTTGCACCGGGGATCGCCATCCGCCGAGATTCGTATGCCAGATTGATGGAGCCTTGCTTGATCACACTGTAGATGTAATACCCCCAAGGGTCATTATCAAGCAAACAGTAAATTGGTAGTCCGAGCTCATTATGCATTCGACTTAGCAGACGCCGCACGCCCCGAGGTGGCTGACCATTACCATGTGTCAGAATGCAATTGTGTTCTTTCCAGAATTTGTCTTCGTTAAAACGACGCCAGACAGTATCTTTTTCGACATGCAGGATGAAATCAGCATCACAATTCACGAATTGCATCACTTCTTCTTCGACAATGGAAGGGATCGCATAGCCTCCTGATCCCATTCGGGAGCAGTCGATTTCGTCGCCTGAGTCGATCAACTGGATATTCCCAACCATTGATCCTCGGTTGGAAGCATAGACGTGCAGTTCTTCGCGAAGGGCATTGAGCGTAACTTCAACATCTTCGATCACAGGGTCACAATCACCCTGATCATTGAATGTTTCCTCGCGTGTCCCTTCAATGGTGTGTTTGAGCAGGTAGTAGAGACCACGAATACTAGTTGTCTTGCCCTGTTCAATCAGTTCTTTACAGCCACGGCCCACCAGCAATGTTTGCATATAGGTTCGCGCCTGTGAGAGATTGAATAGCTCACGTTTGTTTTTAGAGCGTCCCATTTCAATGATTTTTTTGGTGGGGCTGTATTTCACATTTGAAAGGCTTCGTGAAGGAACTTCGAGAAACGGAGCCCGACCACGACTCGCCTGCTTGAAAACACCATCGGCCATTCCTACCAAGGCGTTCAGTGTCTTCTTATCTTTGGCAGTCAACTTGGCTTTGCGGGCCTGTTGTGCAGGTGTTGGTTTTTTTGCCTTTTTCTTTGCCATTTCTTACCTTTGCCGGTGTATGAATTCGCCTGCGGACGTTGCTTGGTTAAAACAGTTTTTTCTGAGGAGCGATTTTATCAAGCTGTTCAGTTAGCTCGCCTACCGGATCGTCCTCAATGATTAAGACGTTAGCACCGTAGTCTTCCGCCCTAATCTTGTTTCCGCGATCGTCAAGTTTGGTATCTGCCTCCTTCGTGACCCGTTTGGCCACACGGGTCAGGTGGTTATAGATCTCGTTCTTGTCGCAACCATTGAGGTCGGATACGGCCTGTGCGACTTCACCGAGATAACGGACGAACACATTTCGTCGTTCGCCTTCTTTTTTCACCTGTTGGCGTCGACGGAGGAACATGCCAAGTTTTCGCCCGACTGTTTGTAGCCCTAAGCGGATTTCTTTCTGAATTTCGTCATAATGAGCGATCGCCTCTTTTGACTCACTGGTAAACGGCACCCAAACACTCGCAACATGAACCAACACACGTACTGGACCGGAGGGTAAATTACTACGTGACTGAGACAAGCCGTAGCTTCTCCAGTTCATTTTCATAACGGTTTGCGTGATGGCACAGTCCCGCATCTTGAACTGGAGTGGCACTCGGTTGGCATAACGCAGAATCTGCATGGACTGGCCGTCAGAAACGTTTACATTTTTCATTGAGTCATGCAGCCGTTCAAGCTCGGCCTGATTTAGTTTGGAAGGAGATTGCCGACTGCCAAACTCACCCGCTTTCATGATTTTGTCAGCTGAGTCAGATCCTAATCCGTCAAAGGTGTTCATTAGGAATTGGCGTAATGTACGGGCATCCGTTTCTTCGATGAGTCGTTCAAGCAATTCAATGGAGACTTTCTGAGCCGCATTGTGACCACCATAGGCCAATGAACATTCGATTTGGAATGGGTTACCGCGGTAGACCGAAGGCGGTCTTGTCGCTGCCACATAGAATTCACCGGGCACAACCTGATGTAACCCTTTAAGCAGCAGTTCTTCCCCGATAGGAGCAATACAGTCTGTGCTGGGAGCTTTGATTTTCGTTCTCTGAATTGCCTTGTAGATTTTATCCGCTTCGTCGCGACTGATTTTTTTGACGCCACTACGAGTGCTTACATCTGCAGCTTCACAGATGCGACGTGCGACCGCAGGGCTTACGCGACTGAAGCTGGAAGTCAGGAATTGTGTGATGGTTCCCTCCTTCATTTCTTTGAGCATGGTGACCAGTCGGCCTAGTTCCACACCATAGGGATGCGGCTTGATTTCTTTAGCCTCCGGAGGCAATTGCTCTGTGCTGCGTGCATACGTGTGTAACACCCCTTCCGGATCCGTGTAATGCAAGGTGACGTGAGGGTTAGCAATTGCCGTCATTTCCAGATATTCATCCACGCTACCCCGGCCACGTTGGTATTTGGCTTCAATTTCGAGTGTGACCCGTGTTCCGCTGCGAACTTCGTCTGGATCCGGTGCTTCTTCACCCTCTCCGACTTCCGGCACCGGGTAGAAAGCCTGCCATTCAATATTTTTCTTCTCCATGATCACGCGACCTTTTTCCCCGGCAGGGATATCGAGTCCGTCTCCGCGATTATTGAGAATCTGTGGGTTGTTGGTTTTTGTATCGATCTGCAGTTCGTAATAGTGAGCAGGTTTTCGGATAGAGAGTTTGGAGACAATTTTGACCGGCTTTCCGGTTGTCAGCATTCCGTACATGCCGGCGGCACTAATCCCAATCCCTTGCTGTCCGCGACTCATGCGTAAGCGATGGAACTTGGAGCCATAGAGAAGCTTCCCGAAGATAAGCGGGATTTGCTTTTTTAAAATCCCGGGCCCGTTGTCCTGAATGGAGACCTTGTATCGATCTGGTTCTGTTTGAGTGATATTCACCCAGATGTCTGGGGCAATTCCCGCCTCTTCACAGGCGTCGAGTGAGTTATCAACCGCTTCTTTAACGGTTGTTAGTAACGCTTTGCGTGGGTTGTCAAACCCTAGAAGATGTCGGTTTTTGGCAAAAAACTCACTGACAGAAATAGAGCGCTGCTTGGCGGCCATCGCCTTAGCGGTAGTTCGTCGAGGTTTATTTTTTCTGTTTGGTTTACCAGCCAATGGTGGTGCACTCCCTTTGCAACACGGTGACTCCATTCGGTTTCATGACTGCCTAACGGTTGTATGAATAAGGCCGACGGCAGTGTTAAAGATTGACGATTATAGCGGTTATCTTGGTTTCATAACAGTTGAGTCTATAAAACGAGTGCCTCGCCCGGTGAAACGCTAACAAAGGGAATGGTTTTATCGACAAATATTCGTCCAGACAATTCGAGAATACCGATTTAGAGTAAAGAGGTAATAGGATTTCCGTGTAGCGTGTTGGAAGCACGGATTTTTGTAGTGCTGACTTCTCCATGAAGTCGGACCAATAAGGAGTCAAATGATGGCTAAGTTGAAGATCGTTGTGGGTATTGTATTTTCAGTATTGTTTTTGTTGCCAGGGGTCGTAGTCGAAGCTGCTGGGCCAAAACTCAAGCTTAATCGTAAGAATACGCCGGCCAAAGCGACAGCAGCTCCGAAAGAGCCAGCCGTCCTGAAGCAGGCTCCAGCGGCCGCGCCCATACAGGGAGTTCCCGCTAACCCGCGTCTCTTCTACAATTACTACAGTCCTACCCAAGGTGGCGGAATTCCCACCGTAATTTACCCAGCTCCTAGACAGGTACCGCTGAGCATAGGGCATACTTACAACACATATCAACCATTGATGCCACATGAGTTTATGTACCGCCATAACCGTAGTTACCACAACTACTATCCCAACGGTGCTGGTTTTACGAGAACGTTTATTCGTTATCGATAAGCTCCGATAGCTTGTGCGGCTGAAACTTCATCAGGAATGTACAAATGCACAAGCAATCTAAATTCTGGCTGGGCGTATGCTTGGCCATCTTTTTCAGTGTCTTCGCCCTAGAGTCCGAAGCAGAAGCTGGTCGTCGTAACCGTATCATGCAATCATGGGAACGACAGCAGGCCAACCAAACTCCATGGAATGGGGCTTACGGTCACCAAACTACGGGTGCACCAATCGCTCTGATCGTCCCCCCCACGGCACGCACGATGCGAGTTTTCAACTGGGGTGTTTCCGGGAATACAATTTCGCCGATCCATCACCAGTACAGCCTCAACCCGACCACGAATAACGCTGGTCGAGGGCCTTTTATGAAGACTCCGATGTATCCCAGTAGCACCCGTCAGTTTGGAGTTTATTATATCCGAGGACCTTGGTAGGGAATCCTATTTAGACAAGGTCGGGGTATGATCGAATGCCATATTGATCCATTGGTAGCTGCGTTCTTCAGCTTCCTTGGTTAAAGGATGACCTGTCCGATGGTTATAAAATGCGATGGTCGGTTTACGGAGGTAGAATCTGTAGACGGCCATCGCTTTTGCTATAAATGGCCAACTGCGGTCACCATCCGCTGAATCTCCCGCGATCAATAAGAACGGACGAGGAGCGATTAACGCGAGTAACTCATCATGATCGTGATGAAAGGACTTGTTGATCGTTTCACCTAAGTACCAGGGGGCATCCCAATTTGAAAACTTAGTACTGATCCCGCCTTCACTAAATACGGTGGCTTTGATCCGTTCGTCAAATGCGGCAAGGTAGAGAACTTCTTTTGCTCCTAAGCTATGCCCCACGCAGCCGATTCGGTTCGCATCCACCTCTGGCATCGCTGCTAGAATGTCCGTGGCAACCTGAGCGTCATAGAGCATCCGAGCCATACCTTTCGACTCCGGATACCTCATCAGGAACTGTTCCGCCATTTCACGGGCTTTAATTCCATAGTTGGTAGGCCATAGATAATTTCGAGGAACGATCGCGATCATCCCTCGTTGAGCGGCGCCGAGGCCATGAAATTCTTCAGGTCGTCCATCGATACCCGCTGGAAGGTCAATACTGTTTTCCACGGTAGAGTGGAGAACAACGATACCTGGTACTTTCCCTTTTAATTCGAGCGGTTTAAGGATGTATGCCTCGACGAAGTCCCCTGAGAGGACTTCGTATTTCACCAGAATTCTTTCGACGCTTCCTACTTCTTCGCGTTGGAGAACTTCTAGTTTTGGCAAGCTACGTTTTTGTGTGGCTAGCGGACCTAGATAAGTGAGCCAGCGATGTTTAATAACATCGCGGGGACTAGACCTATCAACCTCAGCATGCTCCCACTGCTTGCGTGTCGTCACTTCCTGATGGACATTCAATGACCACTGTTTCATAGGAGTAATACCAAATTCGCCGGCCGGAGGTGTTTGGGCGTCTTGGAGCCACGGAAGTTTGGAGATTTGCCCTTGGCTGCATACGGGAAAGATGAGGGCCAGAGTCGTAACGAGAAGTAATTGTTTTAGCATGGTTTTTAATGGGTGAACGGATTCGGGTGTACATGATTCATGACAGGAGTGTTCTATTAATGATACCTCTACTATATTGACGGTAGGGATTACCTCGCAAACTGTAATTTGATCCAAAGAGAGGATTTGGTGTGGCACAAAACGCATTTGCCAGCGCAGTGATAACAACGACTGATTGGAGAGCATCGCTGGAAACCAGTTGCCAGAATTTAAATAGTCACTTGAGTAACCAGATTGATCTCTTAGTGCTATTTGTATCGGCTCACTTTCAGGCCCATTTGGAAGAGATCACGGAGTGCCTGCAAACTCAGCTGTCCCCTCGGCATCTAATCGGCGGAACAGGGGAAAGTATTGTTGCCGATGCAACTGAAATAGAAACGAGTCCTGCTATTTCTCTTTGGTGTGCATCGTTACCAGAGACTCAGATTGACTCCATGCGTCTGACCTTTGAGAGGACTCCGGATGGAGGCACCTTCATCGGCTGGCCTGACTCACTAGGCAGTGAGTGGGAAGAGAATTCAGTCATGCTTTTAGTGGGAGAGCCATTTTCGTTTCCAGCCGATGGGTTGCTGAGTAGGTTGGAAGAAGACCGGCCGGGCGTGCCGGTTGTAGGTGGCCTGGCATCAGGTTTTCAAATGCCAGACGAGAACAGAATTATCATCGGCTCGGAAGTATATAACAACGGAGCGGCCGCTGTTGTCCTCCAGGGTGGTGTAAAAACAAAGACGGTTGTTTCTCAAGGCTGTCGACCGATTGGTGACCGATTTGTGATTACAGCGGCTGAACAGAATATGATTACCGGTCTTGGTGGTAAGCCGGCACTGGAGGTACTCAAAAATCTCTATGAAGAGTTGCCAACCAACGAACAGAGAGCCATGCAGAATGGATTTCATATCGGCCGTGTCGTCAGTGAGTATCAGGAAGAGTACCAGATAGGTGACTTCCTGATTCGTAATGTTGTTGGTGTTGATCCGGAGCAAAAATCAGTCGTTGTCGCTGATTATTTACGAGTGGGTCAAACGGTACAATTTCATATTCGTGATCACGAATCGGCCAGTTTAGAATTAAACCAATTACTAAGTCAGCTTGAAACGCCATGTGCTGCCGCCTTATTATTTACGTGTAACGGGCGTGGTACTCGAATGTTCGAAGTGGAATCTCATGATGCAGCTACGTTGAGTAAACACTTAGGATCGATACCGGTGACCGGAATATTTGCTCAGGGTGAATTAGGCCCTGTTGGCGGCAAGAACTTTTTACATGGCTTTACAGCCAGCATTATTGCATTTGAATCATGAAACAATTCTCTCTCGGCCTCGTACTTTTAACCGTATTTTCTCTGTCCCAAGTATTTGGAATTGAGAAAGTGAAACCTCAGTTGGAACTTCAGGAAATTCAGGAGTTCATTGGGCAATGGAAAGGTGTAGGGCAGCTCAAGCGAGGTTCAACTCAAGGTGGCTGGATTGAAGAGAGTCTTTGGGAATGGAAGTTTAGCAAACAGGACTCGGCTTTGGTCTATAAAAGCCCTAAGGGTAAGTTCGTTAAAGAACTCAAGGTGTCGTTTGAAGGCGACATGTATGTAGCGCAAGGTATTAATGCTGATGGCGATAAAATCGAACTGCGAGGAAATCGTGATGACAGTGGTAAGTTAGTGTTAATGAATGCCGGGCAGACATTGCCTTCGCGTATTTCTTTCCGGACAGTAGCAGCCGGGAAACGAATGGTCGTTTCGTTCGAACGTAAAATCTCTGAAGCGTTATACACTCGTTTGGGTGAAGTGGGAGCTACTCGCAAGGGGAGCATGTTTGGGAAGGGCGTTCAGGAAGTTGTTTGCATCGTATCGGGTGGAAAAGGGACGATGCCGGTCAACTTTGAAGGTCAGACGTACTACGTTTGTTGTACGGGTTGCCGCGACTACTTCAATGAGAATGCAGCCGCAATCGTGGCCGAGTATGCGAGCAAAAAAAAGAACTAGGAAGGTTGAGCTAGCGAGTCACCTAGTCGATCGGATTGAGTGAACGGAAGATTGCACCAAGAGTTCCTCCGGCTTTTTCTTCTTCCTCCGCAGATTCTTCCGCAGATTCTTCCGATACTTCTTCTTCCATAGTAGCGTCTTTATCACTACCGCCCGAAAATAAGCTGGTAAACGCATCAAAAGGGCTCTTTCGGGATTCGCCTTCCCCTGTATCACGGCTTTGTTGGGGCCGACTACCCAATCCGCCAGGTCTGCCCTGTCCAGAACCGAATTCCTGGCGCTCAAAGTCGATGTAGGTGTCAGGCAGGAGTTGTTGTAATTTATCGACACCAGCTTGAGTAACTTGAGTACCTGAAAGGCTAACCGAGTTCAGGTTGGATAATCCACCCAGAACAGCGATCCCTTTGTCAGTCACGGCGGTATTGCTAATGTCCAGCGTATTTAGATTCTTGAGGTTGCCAAGCGTGGCCAGCCCTTCATCCGAAATCTGAGAGCCAGAAATCGTCAATTGTCTTAGTTCAGGAAGTTCGGCCAAGGCTGCAACTCCGGTATTCGTTAGTTGCGAACCATCCAGTTGAAGGATTTTAACCGAGGAGATATCAGCAATGGCAACAGCGACATCATCAGGACAGTTCTTGTAGGCAATTTGGTACAGAGGTAAATCCATAATCGCCTGGATTCCTTCGCCGGTAATCTGTGTTCCAGTGATGTTGAGCGTATTGACTTTGGTTAGCCCGGCAAGGTGTTTAATTCCCGCATCTGAAATCGGTGAGCCGGATAGATCCAGCATCTCAAGATTATCAACTTCAGCTAAGACGGTGAGATCAGCGTCAGAGATGGTCTTACTTTCCAGGCTCATTCGCAAGGCACTAAAGTCAATAGAAATAGCTCCACGGCCAGTCCAGTTCCCACCGAGTTCTTCGACTTTCTTTTGTGCTGCAGATTGTTCTTCAGAGACTTCAATTTCATCCGAACCACAACCGGTCAAAGCGAATACGAACAGCAGGGTTGGAATAAGTCGTAAGTGTCGCATGGGTAATTTCGCCTGAAAATAAAGAGAACTGAATAAAGAAGAGAGCCGATCGACCGTCGAATCATGCTTTCAATATAATTTGTGGACTCACGACTGTGAATTGTTTCAGTCCAGGAAGCATACGAATAAATAGCTCCCTGAAGAGCTGAGTATTTAGTCAGGATAGTTATAAGCGGGGTTTCCCGGATCAAAATCCAGATCTTTCAGCCCGGCATTTAGCCTGAGCTTGTGATAAATATATTCCTCGACCAAAGGTGGTTCCTGCTGGGCTAGAGGCCAATCCCAGGTGGCTAACCGAATGGGGATCATTCGCTCCATATCCATATCAATTTCTGCGATATGGAAGGTGAATGGTTCCTGTTTCTGCGGATGTACAATTCTCAAACGAGTGCAGTCAACCTCCGCCACTTGGATATTTTTAATGATTTGAACGTCACAATCCCCATGCTTACGATCTCGTAAGCCGTATTGCGTGAGTTTTTGCATTAGCCGTAGCAGTCCGGTCTCGGTGACGGGGTAGCGATTACCGACCATTGCAACAAAGCTGTCCGGTGCCTGGACAACTTTAAACAGACCAAGCAGGCCGGACTCATGCGCGACGATCTTATTGTCATTCTGCCCTTCCACCCAAATGACTTCTCGCCCCTTCGTATTTTCAGGCTTAGTGAATTTAACGTAGATTGAAAAGGCCTGGTCGTCCCGTGGATTACGGATCTTAACTTCCATGGAACTCGGTGGCATTTCCTGCGCACCAATACGTTCCCGCCGTGATAAGACAGCGGTGTAGTCGACAAGGTTTTCCTCCATCTGCTTGATCGATTGATATGCGATTTTCAGAATAGGATCGAGAGGGTGGGTGTCGTCTGTTTGATCGGCTCCTTCAATATCTTCTTGTGGTTGATCGAGAACCTGTCGGCGTTCATTTTGTCTGGCCGATTCACGAACATAAAACCAACCGCTGGCAACGATGGTGATACTCAATATGAGTAACAACGTTTTCTTGATCGAGAAAGAGAAAATCCTTTCCTTAGCATCCGCTGTGGTAGGCCGTTCATCGGTACAAGATTGGTGCTGGTCGTTCATTAGGGTTGTGGCTTTCCAGCTTCTTTGCTTTGGCGAAGAATGGACTCCAGCTGGTTCACAATTTCGGGATGTTTCTGCCAGAGATTATTGGTTTCAGACAAATCTTCACTAAGGTTGAACAACTGACCTGTGGGCCCACCCTCACTAGGCTTGAGATCTCTTGGTTGAGTAAATCCGCCGCTACCCAAACCGGTAATCATTTTCCATTGCCCCATCCGAACGCCGAAGTACTTCGGATTATTACTGGTGATAAGTGTGTTCCGCGGTGGCTCTTCCAGTTTGGGCATGAATAGCAACGGTGATTGATTAATACTGTCCTGGGCCTGCCCGATCGGGACTTCTTGTCCTGTCAATACCGCCAGAGTGGCCAGCATATCCGTGTGACAGATGAGGTGTTCGTTCACGGTACTGGCAGGTGTTTGGCTTGGCCAGCGAACGATAAATGGAACGCGGTGCCCGCCCTCATAAGAATCCGCCTTCATGCCTCGCAGTGATCCGGTGCTGCTATGCCCCAGACGTTCCGTGTCGGCAGGGTACCAGACTGGACCGTTGTCGCTCGTGAATACGAGCAGTGTGTCATCGGCCATTCCGTGTTGCTCGAGTCGTTTCATGATTTGACCGACCATGTCGTCCACCATCATCACAAAGTCGCCGTACATACTGGCATTGCTTTTGCCCGTAAACCTTTTACCCGGAAGCCAGGGGGTGTGTGGAGCGGGGAGGGGTAGATAGAGGAAGAAAGGCTTTCGTGTTTTCGATGGTAATTGTGCCCGCGTATCCAGAAAGAAATTTGCTCGTCTTGATATAGTTGGCAGCACTTCGGCGTGTACAAATCCGGGAGCTACTCGTCCCTTGCGCCAGAATGCCCCCTGAATTCTGGTCCAGCCGTCACTGAAATTGTCTCCGATTGTTTCCGTCGGAGCCAGCAATGGCTTACGGTTTTGGATCCAATAATAAGGTGGAATATCCAGTGAGGCGGGTATTCCAAAGAAGTAATCAAATCCACGATCCTTCGGTCCGCCATGGAGGCCTTGGGAGTAATCTGCTTTGTCTTTACCACCGACGAATCCCAGATGCCATTTCCCAAGCATCGCGGTGTCATAGCCGGCTTTTTTGAGCATCCCCGGAAGAGTTAGTTGCTCTTCTTTAATACAGGGATCGGTTCGTTCTTTGAGAGTCGTCCGAAATGGATATTGGCCCGTTAACAAGCCATAACGCGTTTGAATACAAAGTCCGGCAGGAGCATGAGCATCAGTGAAACGCATACCTTGCTTTGCCAGTTGATTCAGATTTGGTGTATCGATCTTTGAATCTGAGTTGTATGCCTGAATATCGCCATAGCCCATATCATCAGCCATGATGAAAATGATATTTGGCTTAAACTTCGGGTCGTTCGCAGCCACTGGAGTCGCCGAAACGCTTAGGGAGCCCAAGCCGAAACTGATAAATAGAAACAAGATAAATGGATGATACATTTGGTGAGGTGTCATTTTCATAGTGCGTCGTAGCGGATGATTTGAGGGAGTCTAGATTTAGAATATGGGTCAAGATTAAAAGGTATTTTCAGTCGTTCTTCTGATGCTACAGCTTCGGTAAACTTGCCCTGACCGGCCAATACATAGCCGTCCGCCACAAGACGGCTCTCTCCGCCAAGTTTACTTGAGAGTTGTGAAGCTTTTGAGATATTCCTCTGTGCTTCCTTGCCTGCTG
>Ga0315322_10000558_pt1 | contig 27871 bp, 22 predicted proteins | sample M110021515metaG_FD_203461 | JGI IMG/M metagenome (GOLD analysis project Ga0315322, IMG submission 203461) | Ammonia-oxidizing marine archaeal communities from Monterey Bay, California, United States - M1 100m 21515 | ecosystem: Environmental > Aquatic > Marine > Intertidal zone | place: USA...
GCGTTTTCTTTCTTGAACTCGTCAGCGACGTAATTGATCAGTGCCTCATCGAAGTCATCACCACCCAGATGCGTGTCACCTGAGGTACTGATCACTTGGAAGACGCGACTTTCCTGATCCTCATCACCAGAATCGGCAACCTCAAGAACGGAAACGTCAAACGTTCCTCCACCAAGGTCGAAAACAATGATTTTCTCGTCTTTGCTCTTATCCAAACCGTAAGCCAGTGCCGCAGCAGTAGGCTCGTTGATGATACGAGCAACTTCGATGCCTGCGATCTGCCCAGCGTCTTTCGTGGCTTGACGCTGTGCGTCATTAAAGTACGCAGGAACCGTGATCACGGCTTTATTAACTTTGTGGCCGAGGTAGGACTCAGCAGATTCCTTCAGCTTACGAAGAACCTTTGCCGAAATTTCCTGCGGAGTATGTTGCTTATCACCAACCTCGATCTTCACGTACTCATCGGCAGCGCCCGACACACCGTAGGGCACCATTTTTTCTTCAGATTCAACTTCGTGATGCCGACGTCCCATGAAACGCTTTGCCGAGTAAACGGTGCGTTTCGGGTTGGTCACTGCTTGGCGGCGTGCAGGCTCACCAACAATGGTGTCTTCCTTGTCAGTGAATGCAACCACGCTGGGTGTCAAACGGTTGCCTTCTGGGTTCGGTATAACTTTTGGTTCGCTTCCCTCCATCACAGCGACCACGCTATTGGTCGTGCCGAGGTCAATCCCGATGATTTTTTCGCCTTGAGCCATTTCTTTCTCCTTTTCAAACCAGCAGCGCGGTTACGCTGCATAGGCCTCAATTTTCTAATTCAGTCTCTTTCTCTATGACAGGGCTCGCTTCACCATCACACAAACCCTTGTTTCTGACTCGCGTCAGTATTTTTAAACTTTGCCGCTGGATGTCCATTTCGTCACATCCGCGGTCGGGTTACCTAGATAGGCAAAGCCTGTGCCAGTCGTCACGCTGATTCGGATTTCAGGTCTGTTTTTCCCCCGCCGGGCCAAAAAACCCCTCTTAAACGCAAGAAAAGTGCAATCTTTCGCTAAGGAGAAACATTTTTGGCAGTCTCCCGAAAGAGGCTCGAACCTGCCTCTGTGCCTTGTTGTCAAAATGACAGCCCCTGCCTCCTGTTCCTGCACTCAGACGATGTGACAATGTAGCGTCCGTGATCGGGGTCACCCCTTCACCCGACGTATTGGACTCACCGCCGTTTCAGCTTGCCCTGAGGCATACCGCTGCTCCTGAACGAACTCTTCTCCGTGAACGCGATCACACACGCTCATGAATTCTCAACCCGATAACGCATCCACACCCGACGACTGCTCCGACGAGTCGATGTACACCTCCGACGACATCAACGAACTGGACCGCCAAATATTGGAACTCGTCCAACAACGTCGGATAGCGGTCCAGCAAATGTGCGGTGACGGACGAGGAAAACTAGTCGGCCATATTGCTGAAGCAGCTGACCGAATCGATCGGATGCTTAACGTTACCGCCGCAGCGCAAGACCCTACCGTAAACGAGCCGATCTCAACGGCCAGTAGCGCTGCTTTACTGCGACACATCTCGAGTCTATGCCTGCAATCAGTTCACCAACTGCAGGCGATTTATCTTGGGCCCCAACACAGCTACAGCCACTTAGCAGCGATCAAATATTTTGGAGATGCCATTACCCTCACACCCGTTGCTTCCATTCCCGCAGTATTTGAAGCAGTCGCCCGCCAGGACTCCATCAGCGGAATTGTGCCTATTGAAAACAGCACTGACGGTCGCGTCGTGGACACCCTCGGTATGTTTGTCCGAGCTGACATGCAAATCTGTGGTGAAGTAATGCTGCCCATTCATCACAACCTTTTGGCAACAACACCACGCGATCAAATCACCGAAGTGCATAGCAAACCCCAGGCGTTGTCGCAGTGCAGGGGATGGCTTGCAAAACAGCTACCCAACGCGAGGCTTGTCGAAATCAGCAGCACCGCTGCAGCAGCCAAACTTGCTTCGGAACAAGCGGGGGTTGCCGCGGTCGCAAGTTTGGAAGCAGGTCGTGAGTACGAATTGGACGTGATTGCTACCAGCATTGAAGACAATCCCAACAACGTTACCCGGTTCGCGGTTCTGGGAACAGAACGACCAGCCCCGACGGGTAATGACAAAACCGCCATTCTGTTTCAGGTCAGCCACGAACCGGGAGCACTGGCAAATGCGATGACCATTTTTAAGCAACAGAACTTGAACCTGACTTGGATCGAATCGTTCCCTGCTCCTGAGACGAAGAATGAATATATGTTCTTTATCGAATTAACAGGTCATCGGGACACACCTGGGGTCCAAGTTGCAATCGAACAACTCCAACAGTTGGCTCAACGCCTAACCATCTTGGGCTCATACCCGATAGCATCCATTGATTGACTGAGCACGATGAATTGCGTCGGATGCGGCACAACAAACTCATGAACGACACCCGCACTTGCTTCATGGATTGGCAGCAACACGTGTCAGCATCGGTGGGACGCATCCGCTATCAGGGGGAAACTGGCATGTGACACCGCGGTGCCGCAATCATCCATTGAGCGATCATCCGCTGAATGCCACACGCCTTTGTTTACAAAGTATTTTGTAGTTTCTACTCAGTACGCGACCTCTGCCTGACACAGATGAGCCACGAAAATCGGTATTGGGCCGCCATTGGGAAAATAATCCTCTGCTTGGCATGATTCATGCTGAGCCAATGTATTGAGTGCTCTCCGCTGCTCGATAAAACCACCGTGGTTATCCGACAGCAGCTTCAGCCCTCATTGCGTCAGCAGTCAGGGAAAGTACCGTTCCAGCCTAAGGAACAATGCGTTGAGAGCGAAACCATACCCCGTCCCAAGGATTCCGATAATGCATTCAAATCGCCCCGTTTCTCGACGCCCTGCGGCGTCCAATGGCAGAAAAACCGAAACTAGTTTGCCAACTTTCGCACCGCCCAGCCATAACGAGCAGCCCGGCCATTACGAGCAGCCCGGCCATTACGAGCAGCCCGGCCATTACGAGCAGCCTCCAAGCGAGTCGCAAGGGCCCGAGGAACACAAGTATGCAGCACCTCCGCAATTGAACGCCAACGGACCTCGCATCCTTTCGGAAGCAAGCGAGCGAGCGTGCTCTTTCCTGAGCCTTTCTCCGATTGAAGACGCCTTGTTACGAGAAACATTCCACGGCAGGTTCACGCTTTAACCACTACCTGCATTTACGCTCATCAGCCAAGGACGGCAGTGCTTACTTGCGTTTCAATTCCATTCAGTTCCCAAACTTTTCGTTTTCCTCGATCACTGACGGCTCTAAGGATCTCATCGGGGACGACTGCCTACCACATCGTGGTCCCCAACCCAATATTTGGTGCTAGGATAGGGTCTTGCCGGTAGCCGTAATGAATCTGCAGATTTGATCGCGAATCATGTCAAGTACAATGGCCGGCAACGTCGAACCGTAAATTTCACCGAGTGACAAGCTTCCCAAATGAAATCAGTCTTCCTCTCTATCGTTGTCCTTGCCAGTTTTGCTCTTCAGTCCTCAGCTGCAAACGCAAAGCCCAATCTGTTATTCGTTATCGCTGACGACTGCACTTTTCGGGACTTGGGCTGTTACGGCGGTCAGGCTCACACTCCGAACATTGACAATTTAGCGACCGAAGGCATGCGGATGACACACTGTTTTCAGTGTGCGCCCATGTGCTCACCCACACGTCACAACATTTACACGGGACAGTATCCAGTTAAAACAGGAGCCTACCCCAACCACACACAGACGTTCGACGACGTACGGAATATCACTCATTACCTGAAACCGATCGGATATCGCGTCGCATTGTCTGGAAAAACCCACGTCGGCCCACGGAACCTTTTCAATTTTGAGTACAGCAGTGAAAAGAACAATCCAGACATGGCAGCTATCGACAAGATGATGAGCGAATGTGCTGACACCTCCACGCCTTTCTGCATTTTTGCTTGCAGTAACGAGCCCCACTCACCTTGGAATAAAGGTGATGCTTCACGTTATCCCGCAGCAGATGTAAAACTGCCCCCTTATCTTGCTGATACCCCGGAGGTTCGTGATGCCTTCAGTCGCTACCTTGCTGAAGTTACCTACTACGACGACCAAGTGGGCCAACTACTTGCGTTGCTCAGGAAACATGACCGTGAGAAAGACACGCTGGTTGTGGTCGTCTCGGAGCAGGGAAACTCATTCCCATTTGCAAAGTGGACTTGCTACGACAGCGGTCTCCAATCAGCCATGTTGGTACGCTGGCCTGGGAAGGTCGAAACGGGTTCCACGACAGATGCAATGTTGGAATATGTTGATATCACGCCCACATTCGTTGATGTTGCCGGTGGCGAGCTTGACAAATCACTGGACGGACGGAGTTTTGTTGATGTTCTGACAGGGAAGACCGATCAGCACAAACAACACGTCTTTGGGATCATGACCACCAAAGGGATCATCAACGGGAACCCAAGCTATCCGATCAGGTCGATCCGCTCTCGTACACACAAGCTGATTCTTAATCTGCAATCAGATCAATTGTTCACGAACGCCTGCACCAAGAGCACGGAATTTAAATCAATCGTGAGAGCTGCCGATGCGGGTGATGAGCGAGCCCAATGGGTTGTCAAGAACTATCAACAAAGGCCCGCGGTCGAGTTTTTTGATGTGATCAATGACCCCCTCGAAATGCACAATATTGTGGACCATCCTGAGCATCAAGGGACAATCGCTGAACTCAAGAAAGAACTCGCAGTTTGGATGAAATCGCAGGGCGATACCGGTGTGGAAACGGAACTGAAGGCGAATTCCCACAAGAAAGCCAAGGCCAAAAATAACAATCCCAAGAAAAAAAAGAAAGGTAATCGCCGCAAGCAAAATGCAGAGACACCTGCAACCACGACTACCAACTAATTTGCGTCATCTGGCAAGCAATATCTGCTGCCCCACACCGTGTTGCAGTAGTTTCTCATGTGTGATCTATCGAGCACACACGATCGTATTGTTTCATTGGAAATCTGTGAGTGTCCAGCAAAATGGGACACCAACTTCTCAGCGTTTGTTGGCAACACAATCATCGGGGCCTCGCTGTCAGGTCAGCGATGGCTGTTCCTGTTGTCGGCAAGTGGATGACGGGCGTGTGACCACAAATGCAACCGTTGCACTCTGGAACGGGAATGAAATTTACGATCATCCGATCGATTTGTGTCACATGAATCGCTTTGACAACATGCCGCAGGGAACGACGACTCAATGTGGATCAACAGCGGCAAACGTGATTATTGTGAGACTCGCGGGAATGCATTCGTCATCTCTTCCGACGGTTCACCTCTCAAAGCATTCGCCAAAAGAGATCAACGAGTTGGCTGAGACGTCTCAGCTCGGCGAAAATCGCGAGGTGGAATGCCAACCGCCTTTTTGAAAGCAACAGAAAGATATTCATCATGCCTGAATCCCGTTCGCGATGCGATTTCAGAGAGAGAGAGATCTGTTCCCGTGAGCAACTCTTTGACCTTCCCTATTTTTAACCGCGTGATTTCTTCATGGGGCGTACGCCCCAAGGCAGCACGAAACCGACTCTCTAAGACTCTTCGGGACAGAGGGACAGCTCGCAATACATCACTGACATTGATACCGGATGCCGCATTTTCTCTGATGAAACGGAGCGCCGCTGCAATATCAGCGTCATCAATCGCAAGAATGTCTGTTGACTGCCGTGTTTCGACCCCCAGTGGTTCAATAAGAATGGATTGCGAGCCAACCGCCTCACCGGACATCATGCGGTCCAACAACGAAGCGGCTTCAAACCCGGTACGCTTCGTATTGCAAATCACACTCGATAGCCGTGGACTAGCCAGATCACAGATGAGCAAATCGTTATCGACACCCAGCACTGCGACTTCTTCAGGGACCGCAATGTTTTGTTCACGACAAACATCCAATAACTTTTGCGCCTGAATGTCGTAACATGCCATGATGCCAATAGGCTTCGGTAACCTGGAGAGCCATTGGGCCAGCGCGACCTTCTCACGATCCCAAGAATACTGCTCATCCAAGCGGGAGATCGAATCATGCACGAAGCACTCTCCCCCAGCTTCAGAAACTAACCGTTCAAAATGTTGCTTCCTCCATATTGCCCAATTGAACGCACCATCACCATAAAACCCGAAATTATGAAAGCCACGTTCGGTAAGGTGCTGAACCGCGAGCCGCGCAATAGCCGCATCATCGGTTTCGACCCAAGGAATGTTTCTCAGATGACGTGCGGCACTCACATCGACCACCGGCAATTTTGTACGTTTCAATGCTTTGGCGATCTCATCGTTTTCGATACGCGCGACGATGCCATCACCATTCCACGTCGAAAGCCACCGCGGCGGCGTGCCACCACGATCCTGTTCGGGCAGATAGATGGACCAACCCTCGTGCTGACGCACATAATCGGTGATCCCCGCCAAGATCCCTCTAGCGTATGAATTCGATGTTTCGATGAGCAGAGCGACGGATCGCAACTTCTGCACCATGCCAAATTACTCAATTCGTTAAAGCAACATTCATCCCACCTACAATACTCAAGTCGCATTTTACAGTCAAAACAACACAACACAGGGCACTTTAGCCGGGAAAATAACTCAATTATTCTGCGCATTACCTCATGGGATCCACGGATCCAAATACCTAACCTTTTTAATCTGATAACCGGATGATGAACTGGGTAAATGCGTGTTACCTCATTTTCCCACCGCTCTGCATCCCCACACGAAGCCGACCATCCCCAAGCTGCGTCGGGCGATGGCCCACCGGAGCTTCGGCCACACTTCACTTTGAGTCGGTTTTGCAGGAACATCGCTATACTACCGTCATACTGGCAGATTCCACCGAACGACTATTTCCGCATCACATCGCCAAAGAACACGACAGCCAAAGAGATTCGCGGCTCTCAGTAGGTTCCTCCAGTGACCCAGCGGCTCATCCCGTCTTTTCTGTCTCATCTTTCGAACACCATCCGTCAAAACACCACACACACTGCAGCCGCAGCTCACTTCAGGAGTCACCATGAGCAAAACTGTCAACGTAGCAATGATCGGCCTAGGTTTTGGAGCCGAGTTCATTCCCATTTATCAGGCGCACCCAAACACAAACGTGATTGCCATCTGCCGACGCAATGAGGAGGCATTGAAGCAAACGGGGGATCAATTTGGTATCGAAAAGCGGTACACAAGCTATGACGATGTATTGGCTGACCCCGATGTCGACTATGTGCACATCAACAGTCCAATCGCTGATCATGCGTGGATGTCCCTGAAGGCCCTTGATGGGGGTAAACACGTGATGTGCACGGTGCCGATGGCAACCACGGTTGAAGAGTGTCGTCAGATTGTCCAGAAGGTAAAACAAACTGGCCTGAAGTACATGATGGCAGAGACGGTTGTTTACAGCCGCGAATTTTTATACATCAAGGATTTGTATCGAAAAGGTGAACTTGGCAAGATCCAACATCTTGCCGCATCACATCCGCAGGATATGGATGGTTGGCCAGACTACTGGGAACGCATGATTCCAATGCACTACGCAACACATGTGGTCAGTCCCTGCTTGGGGCTAGTTAATGGCCTGGCGGAATACGTAAGCTGTTTCGGTTCCGGTACAGTGCGCGATGACATCGCACAGAAATCAGGCAATAAATATGCCGTGGAATCCTGCCACATTAAAATCAAAGACAGCGACGTCACAGCGCATATCTGGCGTTTCCTTTACGACGTTGCACGACAGTACCGTGAGAGTTTCGATGTGTACGGCACCAAAAAGAGCTTTGAGTGGACCTTGGTCGAAAATGAGCCGCACGTCATTCACACAGCGAAGAAACCGGAACCTGAAATCCCTGAAAAGGTAGAGATCCCTGACTTCGCCCACCTGCTGCCCCCAGAAATCCAGAAGTTCACGCTTCCGCAGGAGATCCATGATGCGGATCACTTGTCATTCATTCAAGGCGGTGGACACGGCGGTTCACACCCCCACCTCGTGAACGAGTTTGCAACGGCATTGATCGAAGACCGTGAGCCATGGCCGAACGCGGTTACAAGTGCGAACTGGACCTGCGTCGGCATTTGTGCACACGAGTCAGCAGAAAAGGGTGGTGAAAAGATTGCTCTACCCGACTTCACGCTGGAATAGCCTTCTTTTGAGAGGGCATTTTACATGGCACGTAAAAGACTTGTCTCGCCTGACGAGGCAACTTCATTAACGCAAAATGCGTTGGCTACAGAACAGAATCACCCACGATCAAATCATGCTTCCAACATCACTGTCGATCACTCGCAACATGTTCGTGTTTGTTGCCCTGTCTGGCCTGACATCCAGTAGTGCACAAGATCTTCTGCCGCTGAACCTCCAATTCCTGGGTGATCAGGGGCACCATCAACCGGCTCGCCGCGCTGCAGAATTGCTACCGGCGCTTTCGCAACGTGGTATCAATGTGAAGTACAGCGAGGATATAGCCTCGGTTCTAACAGCGAACAATTTGGCCAAACTCGATGGGCTGATCGTGTATGCCAACATCGATCACATCAGCGATGAGCAAGCCAAAGCGTTGCTTGAATTTGTCAATGATGGTGGTGGGTTCCTGCCCCTACACTGCGCGTCCTTCTGCTTTCGAAACAACGAAGAAATCGTTGCTTTGATGGGAGCGCAATTTCAACGTCACGGCACAGGCACATTCACGGTTTCGCCAACCAGCGTTGGAGAATCCCACCCATTGATGAAGGGTTACCGCAGTTTCGAGAGCTGGGACGAAACCTATGTGCACACGAAGCACAACGAGAAAAACCGAACGGTGCTGGAGTACCGCCGCGAGGGTAACCAACGTGAACCATGGACTTGGGTGCGAGACCAAGGCAAGGGTCGTGTCTTCTACACAGCTTGGGGCCACGACTCACGGACATTTTCAAATCCCGGATTTCACAATTTGATTGAGCGTGGTATTCGCTGGTCCTGTAAGCAGGATCCGTCCGTAGTCGCTGACTTTGCTGGCCCGAAACGTGAACCGCTCGAAGCTTACCCGGTTCAGGGCCGAGAGTCTGAGAGGCAACCCTTTGAGTTCATCGACGTTGGCCCCAAAATCCCAAACTACGTGGTCAGTCAAAAGTGGGGTGAGCAAGAGAAACCACGCAACATGATGCAGAAACCGTTGCCAGCGACGGAATCGATCAAGCACTACGCGGTTCCAGATGGATTCTCGATCTCGCTGTTCGCGTCCGAGCCGGACATTGGTGGAAAACCCATTTCCATGGCGTGGGATGAACGTGGTCGTTTGTGGATCGCAGAAACCTACGATTACCCCAACGAGAAACAACCTGAAGGAAAAGGGCGTGATCGGATTCGCATTTGCGAAGACACCGACAACGATGGCAAGGCGGACAAGTTCACGATTTTCGCAGAACAGCTAAGCATCCCAACGAGTATGGCGTTTTCCCACGGCGGGCTTATCGTTCACCAGGCTCCCGACACCCTGTTCTTAAAAGACACCGATGGGGACGATGTTGCAGACATCCGCGAAACGCTCTTCTCGGGATGGAGTACAGGAGATACTCACGCGGGACCAAGCAACCTCAACCCGGGCCCAGACAACTGGTTCTACGGGATGGTTGGCTACGCCGGGTTCAATGGCATCATTGCCGGACAACAGCGTTCGTTCCGCACCGGATTTTACCGATTCAAGGTCGAACGGGTGGACGGAAAAGTGGCGGTGACCGACTTTGAGTTTTTGCGAAACACCAACAACAACTCATGGGGCGTTGGATTCAGTGAAGAAGGTTTGCTGTTCGGATCGACGGCCAACCGAAACCCAAGTGAATTCATGCCAATTGCGAACCGCCATTACGAACGCGTTCGCGGCTGGACCTCATCTGTGCTTGGAGGGATCGCCGACACACACGAATTCGCTCCGATCACAGACAAAGTGCGGCAAGTTGACCACCACGGTGGATACACCGCGGCAGCTGGGCATGCCATCTACACCGCAAGAACTTACCCAAAGGCATTTTGGAACCGCGCTGCCTTTGTGGCGGGCCCCACCGGGCACCTTGTCGGAACATTCGCCTTAACCCCAAACGGGGCGGGTTACAAATCAACCAGCCCAGTCAACCTGCTTGCAAGTGACGACGAATGGGCAGCGCCGATCATGGCCGAAATAGGCCCCGATGGAAACGTCTGGATCATCGATTGGTACAACTACATCGTACAGCACAACCCGACACCTGCCGGCTTTCGGAACGGCCCTGGCAACGCGTACATGACCGATCTTCGAGACAAGAAACATGGCCGAATCTACCGAATCACCTATGATTCAAGTGTGACTGATTCGACCGAGCCCACAACACTTGCAGGTGCCTCTCCAGATCAGCTAGTTCAAGCATTAGCCTCTTCCAACATGTTTTGGAGACGCCATTCCCAGAGACTGTTGGTCGAGGCAGGGAACACTGACGTAACACCAGCATTAGTGGAATCATTAACACGCCAGGACCTCGACCCCATCAAACTTGATGTCGCGGCCATTCACGCCGTGCGAGTTCTTGAGGGCCTTGGGCAAGTAGAAAAAGCCGAAGTCAGGAAAGCCCTGCACAAAGCCCTTTCACATCCTTCGGGTGGCGTTGTGCGTACGGTCATCGAAGTTTTGCCACGCGACGAGATTAGCTTGAATGCGTTATTGAGATCGCAAGCGTTTTCTTCGTCCAATTCTCAAATTCGCTTATCTGCCTTGCTGGCCTTGGCCGAAATGCCGGCCAGTAAAGAGTCGGCACGACAGGTTGCTGTGTCACTAACACAAAATGAGGCCGACCGTTGGTTGACCGATGCGGGCATCGCAGCAGCGGCTACCAACGGCGGAACGTTTCTTGCGTTGGCGTGTCAACAGAACGCTCCGATTGCCGGAGCTCTGCTGCGAGCTACCGAGATCACGTCTGAACACGTGGCTCGATCAGCGGATGGCAAGGCGGTCGAACTGCTTGTAAAAACCTTATCCAATGCATCTCCTGAAGTGTCAAAACGTGTCCTCTCAGGTCTCACCAAGGGCTGGCCGAAAGCAACATCCATTGAGCTAAGCAAAGAAACAGATGATGCCTTGGTGGAATTATTTGACGGGCTGCCTGCGGGTTCCAAAGGTCAATTGATTCGACTTGCCCAAATTTGGGGTAGTGAAAAACTGGCTAAGAACGCTGTCAAGATCGCAACCGCACTGCTTGAAATTGCGGGCAATGAAAAAACAGATCCACCAGCAAGGATCGAAGCTTCACAGCAATTGATCACTCTGATGTCCACTCGACGAGAGAGTGTGGCGGATTTGCTGGCCGCCATCACCCCTCGAACACCCCAGTCGGCAGCACTCGGAATGATCGATGCCGTCCGCGGCAGTCGCGCCCCGAAAGTGGGTGACGTGATTCTGGAATCGATGGAAGAAATGACACCTGCGTCGAGATCACAAGCGATCCTAGTGCTGCTCTCGCGACCTGAAACGACGACAAGTCTGCTGAACGCCATCAAGGCACGAGAGTTGTCCCGGGAAGATTTGTCATTAAGCCAGCAGCAGTCACTTCTATCCCATCCGACCGGGGACATTCGCAAGTTGGCAGAGAAAGTACTTTCGGGCAGTGGGGGCCTGCCAAGCCCAGACCGTCAGAAAGTACTGGCATCTCTCATGAAGGTTACAGAGACCACTGGGGATGTTGCGCGGGGGAAGGTGATTTACACCAAGAATTGCGGGAACTGCCACATGCATCGCGGTGAAGGCAAAAAAGTTGGCCCTGACTTGACTGGAATGGCGGTTCACCCCAAGGTCGAACTTTTGACACATATCCTGGACCCCAGTCGCAGTGTGGAAGGCAACTATCGCAGCTACTCAATCCTGACGCTGGACGGGGTCGTCGTGAACGGAATGCTTGCGTCGGAGACCCAAACTGCCGTCGAAATCTTTGATGCTCAGGGCAAGAAACAGGTCGTGCTTCGCGAGGACATTGAACGCCTGATTGCTTCCAGCAAATCGGTGATGCCGGAAGGATTTGAGAAGCAAATTGATCCGCAAGGTTTTACAGACCTGCTCGAGTTCCTGACCGACAAAGGTCGATTTTTACCGCTCCCGCTTCAAAAGGCGGCGACTGCCATCAGCACCAAAGGGCTTTTCCATGAAGGCGACAACGGAGCAGATCGTTTCGTGTTTGAAGATTGGTCACCTAAGATGGTGGGCGAAGTACCGTTTCAGCTCATCGACCCCGATGGCAAGCGGGTTGCGAACCTTATCCTGCTCAATGGCCCCCGAGGCACCCTGCCTCCCAAAATGCCCAAATCTGTTCGCGTGCCTTGTAATGCACCGGCCAAAACGATCCACCTTCTCAGTGGAGTCAGCGGCTGGGGCTTCCCTGCTCATCAAGACAAATCAGTATCAATGATTGTCAGATTGCATCTTGCAGACGGGAGCACCGAAGATCACCCGTTGTCCAACGGGCTTCATTTTGCAGACTACATTCGCCGAGTCGATGTACCCGATTCGGAATTCGCTCTGTCAGCACGAGGGCAACAACTGCGTCACATTCGTGTTTCACCTCGCACGGACCAGGTCATTCACGAAATCGAACTGGTCAAGGGTAATGATCCCACGTCACCCATCGTCATGGCAATCACCGTAGAAGGCCCGGTCACGAAGTGACGGAAAACTTTCTACTGCTTATATTGAAGGACTGAGAAATTTCGTCCCAGGTATACCAGTTGGCCTGCAAACAAAGTCACGGATATACAAAAGCTGTTCACATGATGGCAGAGCGACTCCCGCGATACGACTGCGAGCAATCTTATCAGTGGAACTACGACCATCCACCGGCTCTGCTGGAAGTGTCAGTCCCAGACATTCCTGGCAGCTGGCACTTTTGTGGTCATGAGGTCGCCTCTCCGTTAGGCATTTCAGCTGGCCCACTTCTGAATGGGCGTTGGTGCTGCTACTACGCCAAGCTTGGTTTCGATGTTCTGACTTACAAAACTGTCAGAAGTCTTCAGCGAGACTGCTACCCGATGCCGAACCTTCAACCGGTCAAATGCGGGCAACTGGATGGGACACAGAATCGGGTTTCGCCAAGCAACTCAATGCAGGGAACGTGGGCAGTAGCTTTCGGCATGCCATCGGCGGTTCCGGACACATGGCGTAGGGATATTGAATGGACTCGCAACCAACTTTCTGATGACAAAGTGCTCTCCGTGTCGGTTGTCGGCACCATGCGAGCGGGATGGGGGATCAACGAACTGGCGGCAGATTATGCGCAGTGTGCGAAATGGGCAGTAGAAAGTGGCGCCGATTGCGTAGAAACCAATTTTTCATGCCCGAATGTCAACACTTGTGACGGCCAGCTTTATCTCGACTTCGAACAGTCGGCGATCGTCAGCGAGGCAGTAAAGTCAGCCGTGGGCGAGACGTCACTGATCATCAAAGTCGGACACTTCATGAACATCGAGGCGATCCCGCGTTTTTTGTCCGCCGTTAATGGACACATCGATGCAGTCTCAATGACCAACAGCATCGCAAGCAGGGTTGGCATGAACGATAGCGAATTGATGTTTGATTCTCAGCAACGAGGCATCTGTGGTCGAGCAATCCTCGACGCTTCACTGGCACAAGTTCGAATCTTTGCCAACGCGATTCAGGAAATGAATTCCAGAATCCAAGTCATCGGTTTGGGCGGAATTGAAACAGCAACTGACGTAACCCGCTATCTAACCGCTGGCGCTACCGCTTGTCACGTGGCAACCCATGCCATGATTGACCCCGCTTGCGGCATCAGAATCCGGCAACACTTGACCGACCAATGGTCGTGAGTTTTTATTTACCGTTCGCGAATCTATCGTAAATTGCCTGTAGACTCTTCGGAGTCAATTTTCCGTCGTGAACGACCAACCGGTACCTCAAGCGTGTTGCTGTGTCGGTTGACAACAAGACGGGTTTGCGACCCGGATAGGCAACATTTTGCATGCTTCGCTTGCGTCTCAAAATCCAACGTGGTGACTGCTGATCCGCTTCGTTACTCGCCTGTGTTTGATTGCTACCGGAATCAGATTTCGTCGACTCTTGAGTTGCCACTGGATTTTCTGGATGCGACATGATTGTCAGACCTCGATTCTCGTTGCTGATATCAACCCAGGGCCCCCCTTGAACAGCCAACTTCTGTGGCTGGACTTCGCCACCAAGAAAGCGAAACACCTCTTTTGAATTCAACTTAATTCGCGGGGAAAATCCCCCATAACCTTTTACATCATCACTCCCACCGATACGAACATCGCTTAACATCGCAGTGAGCGAAATATCAAAATCCATCAAACGCTGTTGAGTGGTTCTTGGGTGTACGATTATCCGCGTTCGCTCCTTAACCACGGGCAACATATCGCCCATCGGATCTTTCAGTCGCGGGGACTTCCAGAGAGTCACGAGGTCGATACGCATGCAATCCTCGCCACCGACTTCGATGCCGCCCGTCGTTGTCTCAATGCACTGACGCACAAACTCTTTACACAACCAAGGATCGCCCAGCACCAAGTCACCAACGGACAAATGATGCCACGCCCAGAATATCCCTCGATGGTGTTTATGGTCATCTGGAAAATCTTCGGTAAAGACGTTTCCGCCCAAATCATACAGAGGGTGCACATAGCCAGCGCGGGACCATTGGCCATCCAGTGATTTTTCTTGTAACTGATACACGAGCACGGGCATGCCATCTTCCGAGATTTCCACAACCTGCCCATCATCTCGCGACAAAAACTCGGACTCTTCGCCAAGCACCGCACCCTGATCGGCAGTGAAGTACGCCAGCAGAAAGATGGCTATCCCGAAAGTGAACCGCATTTCATAACCTCATTGAATCAGAAAATTGTTGGATCTCGACTCCACCCCCTCAAACTACCATCTCAAAAGGGCAACTGAAACAAGCGAACCTTCCTTGCCATGATTCTTTGCAACCCGAAATCCCTCCCGCTATCGACTGTTCACACCTATGCTCACCAAGTATTCAATCAGACCGATAGCCCTTCTTCTCTGCGACGTCACTACCGCTCCGTCTTGTTCAGCGAGCGAAGTTTGGACGGACAACACTGGCAATTTCACCATCGAAGCTGACGATGCGGGGGTTAGCGGCAAGAATGTGATCCTTAGGAAATCCGATGGACCAACCATCGAAGTTCCCATTCGAAGGCTGAGCACCGAGAGTCGGGCGCAAGCGTGACGTATGTACGAACTTGCGAACCCGCCCTCTGCCAAAAGCAATGGCAGGAACCTTCACATCTCCCCCGCAGTCCCGCCGCTCGCTCCCTTTCCTGAGAACGCAAGCCTCGAAAAGGCAGTGAGCTTCATCCTTAAGCCCAAAAACTGAACAGCGTTGTGAATTATCTCCGGGATCGACGAAAGTCATTGAAATCCCCGCGTTCTTGATAGCAGAGGGAATTACGAAAGCATCGATTGAACTTCATTCGGTTGGTTTTGCCGACGCCACAACTTGGTCGGATTGAACTGCAATCACAGTCAGCAGCAATCACAGTCCGCAGCAACCACAGTCAACAGCGCATTTCCTATCGCCTAGTAGTCGGCGATGGTGATTCCCATTCACAGGTCAGCACCGAGCAACCATCTACTGGGGGTACGATTAACGCGAGATTGCAAGAATATCGGGCTCGAGTTCATTTCACCCAAGTCGTCATCGCAGTAAAACGGGTGCTAAAAATCGGCATTTCCTGAACCAATGCATTAAATTCACAGCTGGAGAGCGGCTATCCGACGGATTTCGCAAGGAACCGGCCGTGGGCAATGGCATTCCCAGCGTCGCTTATCTAGGCTGTGACATATACCTATGCAGATCGATGGATGAAGGTTCCGACATCAGTTACCTTTCCCCTGGTGCATACCTGCTCGCCGTCGGCATGATAATTTCGGATTTTACGCAAAAGCCGCGCCTTACCGACGAAACACTGACGCCAATACATCGGCGATCCAAGTAAACTCTCGACTGGAAATATTCGATGAATCGTTTGACCCTCTCAGTGCTGACACTTTTTGTGGCGGCACTCACGCTACCTGTCCCTGCTTCAGCCGAAACATGGACAGACAACACTGGTAAATTTCAAATTGAGGCCGATTTTTCAGGCGTCAATGGCAAGAATGTGGTCTTAAAGAAAGCTGATGGGTCAACCTTAGAGGTGCCCATCAACCGCCTGAGTGCCGCAAGCCATGCACGTGCGAAGCAGCTTTACCGAGCGCACATGGGCGGCGGTGCGGGTGCTGCCACTCCACCTGCAGCCGGTATCCCTACAGCACCTGCAGCCGGTATCCCTGCAGCACCTGCAGCCGGTATCCCTGCAGCCTCTGCCAATGCGAATCTCGACTTCAAATTACCAGTCGCTCCCGCGGTTGCACCGCTTCCTGCTTTCCCTGAAAACGCAACGCTGCAAGCTACCTTCGATTTCTGCCGCGACCAATTGATGGCTGGCCACCCTGAAGTAATCTGGCACGCCTTGCCGGAAGATATGCGTCAGATGGTTGATAGCGAAGAATTTCGTTCGACGCTGGCAGAATCGATGAGTTCGCAGCAACAAATCACCAAGCAGGTAGAAGGACTGTTTCAGAAACTGGCGCAGGTGTTGGTCACTAAAAAACAATACGTCATGAACACACCGATGCTAACGCAAGCGGTACCACCGGGAATGATGCCCATGGTTCAAGATGGCTATAACCCAGTGGTTGGAACCGTGTACGAACTGGGAATGCTGATTTTTGATCTACCGTCGATCGACACTCAGACCATGAGTGAAATGATGAACTCGCACGGCCCAAAATTAGGTGGACACCTCAAAGGCATCGTAGCGATGCTGCCGCCCGGCGTTGCCCAACAAGCCATGGCGGGGATCGCCATCGAGCAGACAGACGACAATCACGGAACTCTGACAATGCCTGGAGAAGAAGCCACTGAAATGGTTCGGTACATGGACCGCTGGATACCACTCGACATGTTCCAAGAATGGCAAGACAAAAAAGGCAGCATGCTCTCCGAGATGAAAACCGCACTGGCCGCGGCACAACAAGGTGAGCAAGCAGCTGAAAACAACATGATGGCTGGCATGATGATCACCATGGCAGGTAGCATTCTCGACCCCATGCTTGCTGCGAAATCGCAAGCTCAATTCGATCAGGCTCTCGCGCAAGTCATGCAAATGGCTCCGATGCTGGGTCTGGGTGGAGGCGACGACCACGGCTTCCCTGGTGGCCCCGATGATGGATTCCCCATTGACGAAGAACCCGCGGCACCTGGTGCGGGTGACGCATTCCCATTCTAGAGACGTTCAAATCGCTCTTGAGCTCAACTCAAGGAGCAAGACAGTCTCTGTGCTGTCTTGCTCTTTTTTTGTAGACCCTAAGCCAGAAAATCCGCCATAAGAAAAACAGAAGCCGAGGCAAAACTGATCCCAACTCAGACACCAGGTTGTTCAAGCGTGACATGCACAACAATACAAGTGAGATGACAAGACTTCTGATTCCCGCCAGAACTCGCCCAAGCGAAACTGCGCCACGCCCAATAATAGGCTGCACCGAACCGACACCCACAAAATCAGCGTTGCGCCCACGGGCTGAATCCAGCCGTGACCTGATGACACGCATAGGTTTTTTGGCAAGGTCATGACGATGCAGTTCGCCGCAGAAGGCGACCTGACTCGAACGTCGCACAGAGCACCGGCGATGCATGTAGCTGACTCTGAGCTGTTCAGCGTTGCGTGAAAGCACTCACGTCGTGCCTTCACGCTTAGGACTTGGGTCGACCGGTGAGCCCGAGGCCGCAGTAAGAACACTTCTGACCACAGCAAGAACACGTCGGGCCGAGCCAATTGCTTGGCTCCTTCACAACGTGCCCTTCAAATCGCGTGACGCCTGCTTTATTTGGATTCGCCGGACTTGCTGACAACTTTGTCGATCAAGCCGTACTCACAGGCCTCATCAGCGGACATGAAGCGATCCCGATCGGTATCCTCTTCGATCTTCTCGAGTGAGTGGCCGGTATGTTCGATCATCAGCTCATTCATGCGCTGCTTGATCCGACGCAGTTCTTCGACGTGAATCTCGACTTCACGAGCCGTTCCCTGCATCCCAGCCAGCGGCTGGTGGATCATGATTCGGGCATTGGGAAGTGCAAATCGCTTGCCCTTGGCACCTGCGGTCAAAAGTGCAGCACCCATCGACGCAGCCTGACCAATGCAGTAAGTGGCGACGTCGCACGAAACGAATTGCATCGTATCGTAAATCGCCATCCCAGCAGTGATACTTCCACCGGGGCTGTTGATGTACAAGTGAATGTCAGCTTTGGGATCATCTGACTGCAGGAACAGCATTTGAGCGACCAAAGCGTTCGAAATCTGGTCATCGACCTGCTGACCGAGAAAAATGATACGGTCTTTCAGCAGGCGGCTGTAAATGTCGTAAACACGCTCTTCGCGACCACTCTTTTCGACAACGTAGGGGATGACAGGCATGACGTCTTACTGATTGGGGTTTTGGGTGCAGATTTAAGATTGGAAGAAAGCTTCCCGCCGCGGCGGGATCAGGCATCGTCGTCATCACCGTCGGAAGGTGGCTTGGTCAGAATGTCATCAACCAGACCGTATTCTTTGGCATCTTGAGCGCCCAAGAAGAAATCGCGATCGGTGTCGTTTGCGATTTTCTCGACCGATTGGCCCGAATGCTTGCTGATGATGTCGTTGAGCACATCACGATACCGGAACATTTCCGCCGCCTGAATCTCGATGTCACTCACTTGACCGCCAACACCACCCATCGGTTGGTGCATCATCACACGACTATTCGGCAAACAGTAGCGTTTGCCCTTGCTACCGCCAACCAACAGCACCGCAGCGCCGCTACAGGCTTCGCCCACGCAGTACGTCGCGACAGGACACGACAACATTTGCATGGTGTCGTAGATCGCTAATGTCGCGGTGACGCTTCCGCCTGGCGAATTCAAGTAAAAGTGGATGTCTTTTCGCCGGTTTTCGCTCTGCAGATAGAGCAGTTTCATTACGACGTCGTTCGCATTTGCGTAATGAATCTCACCCTGCAAGAACACGATTCGGTTCTCTAACAGCAGGTCGCCAAGCGTGAGTTGACGCTGGCGCTGATAGCTTTGGTACGACTGACTACTGGCCATCTCACTTGCGAGCGGCCCGAGGTGTTGCGGATATTGTGCCATTTACCTGTCTTAACTGTGCGATCCATCGGAAAACCTGAGTCACACCGAGGTTTTGCCGTCTGCCGGAGGTTTTGTGAGCCTGTATCGTCCCGAATCAGGTTTCAGGCGTCAATGGCAGGATATAAGCCCGTCGAGTGGGCCAATTTCGCCGCTCCTTCGACCTCTCTGCCCTGACACACATGAGTGGACGTGATTGGTCCCTCGCATCTTGGCTGACTCACAGGCTTGAGCCAGCGTGAGGTCCAAACCTTTGCCATCGCAACTGGAGCCGTGAACGCTGCTTATGCACCGGCTCTTGCAGACGCCAAGAGCATGAGAGTTTGCAATCTCATCGCAATGATAGTCTGGCCATCACTGGTTTTGCCTGACAAACACCTTGAGTGAGTGGTGTGGCATGCGGAGCTTGCTATCCAATGATGGCATTGGCCCGTTCAATTCTGGAAAGATATCCAACGGGGTCTCCGCTGCGGTATCTACAAAAAGGTTCCAGCGAGACTCATTGGCGAAGCCCGGCATGATGAATTCACGTTCCTGACCGGTGCTATTGAACATCATGACGATGTCACGTCCCAGACGCTCAGGATCGTTGGTTTGATGAGGCGCAGCAATGTAAGCCATCATCGCCAACGTTTGCTGCTCCCAATCCAGATGATGTCCATCCGGCGAGAACCAGGACACATCGGGAATCAAACGATCATCCACAGGCTTTCCAGTGAGAAACGTTTTTCGTCGAACGCTCGGCTGCTTGCGACGAAAGCGAATCAAGTTTTTCACGAACCGCAGCATTTCACTGTTCTGCTCGACGAGCCCCCAGTCAAACCAGCTGATTTCATTATCCTGGCAATACGCATTGTTATTGCCGCTCTGTGTACGACGAACCTCATCACCACTGACAAGCATTGGCACACCCTGACTAAGCAACAGTGTGACCATCATATTTTTGATCTGTCGATTTCGAATCAGATTGACTGATGCGATGTCGGTTTCGCCCTCGGCCCCGTAGTTATCACTGATGTTGTGATTATCACCATCGCGGTTGCTTTCGTTATTTGCTTCGTTGCGCTTTTCTTTGTACGACACAAGGTCATTCATTGAAAAACCATCGTGACTTGTGACGAAATTGATGCTGCAGAAAGGAGGCCGTCCATCGTGTTCATACAGGTCGCTGCTACCCGCAAGACGCGTTGCAAGAGCACCCAATGTCCCTTCATCACCACGCCAAAAGCTGCGAACATCATCCCGAAAACGGCCATTCCACTCAGCCCAGCGATGGTTCCCAAATGAACCTACCTGATAAGCACCTGCAGCATCCCACGCCTCAGCGATGATCTTGGTATCGGCCAGCAATGGATCTTCGGAAATCAATTCAACCATCGGCGGATTGGGAATCAAATCACCGTTACGATCCCGGCTCAAAATACTCGCTAAATCGAAGCGAAATCCGTCAACATGGTAATTGTGGACCCAGTGCCGAAGGCAATGGAAAATCATCTCACGCACAACAGGATGATTACCATTGAGTGTATTGCCGCAACCACTGTAGTTGCAGTAATGCTCGCCCTGACTGAGCATGTAATAGACCTGATTTTCCAAGCCTTTGAATGAAAGCGTCGGCCCCTTCTCATTGCCTTCACAGGTATGATTGAAAACAACGTCAAGGATGACCTCAATTCCGGCAGCATGCAAAGCTTTCACCATCTGCTTGAATTCTCGCACTTGTGCCCCGGGTGTTGGATCATGCGCATAACCACGGTGCGGTGAAAAAAAAGACATCGGGTCGTAGCCCCAATAATTCCCTCTCTCCATCTGATTGCCATACATATCTTTAATGGGAAATTCATTGACCGGCATCAATTCAACAGCAGTGACGCCAAGATCTTTCAGGTAAGGAATTTTTTCGATCACACCAAGATAACTGCCCCCCGCTTTGACCTTTGCGGTTTGGCTATTGGTAAATCCTTTGACGTGCATTTCGTAAATGACAGACTCACTGATGTCATGTCGGATATGCCGATCACCCTCCCAGTCAAACTCATCATCGATGACAACGCACTTGGGGGGACGCACGACTCCATCAGTGCCGGGTTGAAATTCACCAGCGAGTGCTTGTGCGTACGGATCAATTAATCTCGCCGCGGGATCAAATCGATGTCCGTTGGCAGGGTCCCAAGGCCCACTCGCCTGAAAGTGGTAAAGCTGGCCGTGCGAGAGCGACGGCACGTTCAAACTCCACACATCACCCCAACGATCGGTCTCTCTGTCAAAAGAAATGATCTCAGACGGCTGGGTATCATTCACTTCGTTGTACAACAACAATCGCATCGCAGTTGCTGATCGACTGAACACAGAGAATTGTGCACCAGTATTATTGACGCTGGCACCGAACGGCGACTGATACGCGAACTGCAAACTTGGACAGGGTTGGCGCATTAACATGTGGCAGTTCTCTCCTCAGGGGCGACCGGACTGTGACATCGCAGTGCTTCATCGATTCAACATTCGACTCATCGCTGGCAATTCCTTCCGCCAGTCACCCACAGATGAGTCTACACCCATCACGTTTGACTGCCGTACTTCAACCGTAGCACCATGCCCCATAGATGCCGCAGGAACATCACAACCACTGTTGAAATCATGGAATCCCATTACCTGCCGCGATGATTGGCGATTCCTTAACGGAGAGACCTGCCGGTGGGATCAGTGAAAGCTTGCGGGCTAGAGCGACCGAGATGATCTGGTCCATCCCGCCAAATCCGACTCGACTGCCCCTAACCATCAGGCTCCGTTAACGCCCTAAGGTCATCGACCTAACCAAGATGTTGATTCAGTCCATTTTCTAATGGTGAGCCGGCTTCCCTAACGCGCGTTCAGGGTGACCAGAAAGCCCCTCCCCGAACAGATGAACAGCACACCCTGTTCTCTCATCCGCACGTCAAAATGGTTAAACGGAAGCCTTGCCGAGAAAAACGTTTCGTGGAGAACAGCCTTGGGACAAAACACCGTTACGCCCGGCTGCATGTTGCCAAAAGAGCTCAGTTGCGACTATGAACCGGTTCGGCTTGCTGCGTCGTCCATTTTTCCTCAGCAAGCGGCCGGGGAGCCAAACTGGCGATTGGATGGAAATTCCGTTGTTTCACGCCAGTCGTCATGCTCCCGTTTTCCACGCATCCGTTTACCGTTCGCTGGCTTACCCCGACTTCCTGAACGTCCCAATGGCTCTCACCGGCCTGTTCGGTGCCTTCAAGCCACCCACGGCAATGCTACCCACCGGCGGCTCTGGCAACGTTGGATCGAGCCAACGGGTTTCAAGGGGCTGGGTTTCAAGGGGCTGGGTTTCAAGGGGCTGGGTTTCAAGGGGCTGGGTTTCAAGGGGCTGGGTTTCAGCGGCCAAGCTCTCTAAAATCACGCTGATGGATGCTAATTCGAGCTCTGCTGTTCGAAGTCGCATTCTTCGATCATGCTGTGGTAACGTAAGGCAGCACACTGCTTGTCTCTACAGCTCCCCATTCATCCGAACGCTTGCACCCCGGCAAAGATGGCAGCAACTTACAAAGACGCCGGTGTCGACCTGGACGTCTACGCCGAATCGATGAGTCGCTTGCCGCGACTAATGCACCGAACATTCAGTCCGCGGGTGATCCCCAGCGACGGGGGCTTCGCAGGGCTGTTCAGCCTTGATTTCGCCGGCAAGCTGTTTGCCCGGAATTATTCTGACCCAGTTCTGGTTAGCGGAACTGACGGTGTTGGCACAAAACTAAAAATTGCACAGATAACAGGCCGACACAACACGGTCGGGATCGACCTTGTGGCCATGTGCGTCAACGACCTGCTTTGCACCGGTGCTGAGCCACTGTTCTTCCTTGACTATGTTGCGATGGGCAAAGACGACCCTGCACGACTCGAGCAAATCGTTCAGGGCATCAGTGATGGCTGTGTCCTTGGTGACATGGCGTTGCTGGGCGGTGAAACGGCAATCATGCCAGACATGTACGGGGACGAGGATTATGACCTCGCAGGATTTGCCGTTGGCGTGGTCGAAAAAAAGCGTTTGATCAATGGCAAGATGATCAACGACGGAGACGTTGTATTAGGTATGGCCGCAAGCGGACTGCACAGCAACGGGTTTTCTCTGGTACGAAAAGTCATCAATGATGCAAACCTGAACTGGGACCACTGCCCGGACGCTCTCGGCGGAAAGTCACTCTCCGACGCTTGCCTTGAACCGACCCGCATCTACACCAAGGCATTGCGGGCTGTGCAATCACACTATCAAGTCAAACAGGTACTGCACGGACTGGCCCACATCACAGGTGGTGGTTTTGAAGAGAACCTAGATCGGATTCTCCCGCCCGGCGTCGACGCCATCATTGAACCCAATTCATGGGACAAACCCGCCATCTTCGACTGGCTGCAAACAACGGGCAACGTAGCCGATAGCGAAATGAGACGGGTATTCAACATGGGCATTGGGATGGCATTGGTTGTCAGCGAGTTTTACGCAGCGAGCATTGCGTCCCAGATCAGCGACCTCGGCATCCCATGTGTTCCGGTTGGCAAGATTGTCAGCGGGAGTGGAAAAGTCCAGTACTCTGATACACAAGCCTGAATGGGCAACAAAGGTCTCAATTGATACAGACCTAACTGGTTACAGCCGACACGCGATTCCTGTTTGCACGACTCCGGAAAAACGCAGTGCAAACACATGCGGGCTACTAGGTCACCGCTAAAAGACAGCACACGACTAATTGTTAGCACACGGTTCCCCTTAATGCTTCCTGCCCGCCGTGTTTCAAGCTTGGTCTCTACCACCCAGATCCGACTCCTCCATCAATCAACTTGAATTCGCGAGCTGCATCCGAACAGCGGTTGAACTCGCAGTATCAACTCCTCCGCTTCCATTGGGGACTAGGACTTTCTTATGAATTGCAGTTATCACGACGCTTCGAAGATGATCGACCATGCGTTGCTCATGCCAACGCTCACCAGCGAGGAACTTGACAACGGTTGCCGCATGGCTGCCGCCTACGAAGTCGCAAGCGTCTGCATCATGCCCTATTACGTCGCTCGATGCGCTGAACTACTGAACGGCTCTGGGGTGCTTCCCAGCACAGTGATTGGTTTTCCCCATGGTGGACAGGCCACAACTACGAAAGTTGCCGAATCAGAGCGAGCGATTTCAGATGGAGCCATTGAGCTTGACATGGTAATCAACATTTCCGCTGCCTTAAGCGGCCGATGGCAGTACGTTACCGATGAGATCAAGGCCATCGTCGCGTTGGCCCACGATCATCAGCGAAAAGTCAAAGTGATTTTTGAAAACTGCTATTTAGAGGACGCGCAAAAACAACGGTTATCGGAAACTTGTTGCGAACTTGGAGCCGACTGGATCAAGACGTCGACCGGCTTCGGCACCTCGGGTGCAACCATGGCTGATTTGGAATTGATGCTCGCCCACCGTACGCTTCCAACTCAGGTGAAAGCGGCGGGTGGAGTCCGCGATCTGGAGACGCTCTTGAAAGTTCGCGACATGGGGGTATCACGTGTCGGTGCCAGCGCCACGGCAGCCATTCTGGACCCCGCACGTCAACATCAGGGCCTGCCCCCCGTCGAATACCAGAGCACATCGGATGGAAACGGTTACTAGGACGCTGGAAAAACGCATTGCAACTCCGGCTGGTAGCATCGTAAACGCCCGGCGTTGCATTGATGCTCAGGGTTACTTTGATGCTCAGGGTTACTTTGATGCTCAGGGTTACTTTGATGCTCAGGGTTACTTTGATGCTCAGGGTGCTGACCAGCCGAGACCGCTCACAGGAACCGTGCTAAACTACTCGCCACCTCCGTGGTAAACTCGTTGCGTGGAAGAATTCCGATTTCCGCGTGACTGCTGACGAACCCCGGTCCGCTAACAGACTCCCTCCGTTTCTCAGGTTTCTTCATGCCCGCCCGCCTCGTTTCCGCCGTTTTCATTTGCCTCTCGCTTCACTGCAGCCTTCCAGCAGCTGACTCATGGCCACAATTCCGGGGCCCTAGCGGTGACGGGATCGCAAAGAATCAGAAGATACCCACTCAATTTGGCGAGTCTGACGGTGTGACTTGGAAGACGGAGCTCCCGGGCTTGGCTTGGTCTTCACCTGTTATCACTGACGGCACAATTTGGGTCACTACCGCGATAGAACGCGTGCCGAACGCGGAAGAAAGGTTGGATCTACTGAAGAAGAACGGGATCGAGGAACGAAAATTCAAACAACTGTCCATCGCCAAATCAATTGAACTGAAACTGATCGCGATCAGTTTGAAAAGCGGTTCAATCCAAAGAACGATCGACCTCACATCGATTGATGCACCAGATGCGATTCATTCGCTCAACAGCTACGCATCCCCAACGCCCGTCATTGACGAAAAGCACATCTATTGCCACTTCGGAACCTATGGAACATTTTGCGTTGACCTTGCCAGTGGCAAATTGGTTTGGCAACGCACTCTACCGTTAGTCCATTCAGTCGGTCCGGGAAGCTCTCCATTCTTGATGAACAACATGCTCGTCTTGATTCAAGACGGCGTCGAGCGGCAATATGTAACGGCACTCAACAAGGCCACTGGGGAAACACTCTGGGAAGTAGACCGCCCGGAAATGGACGCGCCCTCGGGCGATCAGAAGAAAGCTTACAGTACGCCCATCGCCATCACAGACAAGAGCGGCCGAGAACAGCTGATTTGCATGGCATCTCAATGGATGGTTTCTTACTCACCTGAGACGGGCAAAGAAATCTGGAAGGTTTATCACGGCAAAGGTTTCTCGGTCGTCCCACGTCCTGTATTTGCCGACAACCTCGTTTTTTTCTCAACAGGGTTTGGCAAGCCGGAACTGTGGGCGGTGAAAGTTGATGGTTCCGGTGACGTCACTGACACCCATGTAGCTTGGACAGTGAAACAAGGCATCCCCGCCAAGCCATCGCCATTGATCCACGATGGCCTGATTTATGTGGTGTCCGACAATGGTGTGGCCAGCAGCTTTGATACCAAGACAGGTGACCAAGTCTGGAAAGAACGAATTGGTGGAGCTTACTCCGCATCACCGATTTTGGCCGGCAATCATCTCTACTTTGGTTCTCACGAGGGCAAAGTCACCGTCATTCAACCGGGAACCGAACCAAAAATCGTGGCAGAAAATCAACTGAACGGAAAGATCATGGCTTCCCCCGCCATTGTCGACGATGCCATCATTTTGCGAACAGATAAAGCAATCTACCGCATCGACTGATTCACAAATCGCACTCACTGCGTCTGACTCGACGTGCATCCGCCGCCTATAACAATGCGTTAGGAAATACCGTGAGTTTTCAACCACATGACCTCGCGTTGAACGCAGCGGTGAGCTCGTACCCTTACCGATTCGTGTTCGACGCACCGCATGAGTCACCGCATGAGTCACCGCATGAGTCACCGCATGAGTCACCGCATGAGTCACCGCATGAGTCACCGCATGAGTCACCGCACAACGCGATGCGTGGGAACTGGACGACCGGGACGCAGTGCATGAGCGGTCACCGAACTGACCTTCAGTTTCAACTCATCACCGAGATACGCGAGTGCTTGCCTACAACTCTGTTCCAACTTGTCCGGATCCATGGCGACACGGGCATTAACAATGACTTGCACACTGCCCGCAACTTCACGTCCAGCCGCTAAACCAACATCAACCCCTGAATCGTTGCTCACCACATTCGCAACGGATTGAGTCTCCCCGCCTAACGCCGAAACTTTGAGGTGTGCGATTTGCCCTTCACCGCCTTCAATCACTTTTTTTGCGATCGTGCCAACCAACTTTTGTGTGAATCCATCCAAATCGACGAGCCTATCACCTGCAGTCAGTGATGCAGTGAGGTTCACCCAGCCTAATTCGGCCTCACCATCGGCGTAGGTGTCATAGTCAATGTCAAGCAATCGTCTGTTCAGCGAGGATTGACTGTCAATCCGAGCCATCACCGAATCCACTCCTTGGCCTGACTTAGGGCTAACCGCAATCACCGGAACATCCTCAGCAATCGCTTGCAAACGATCACGCAGTTCCGAAACCTCATCATCGCTCAGCTGATCGAGTCGTCCAATCATCAGGTAGTCAGCTTCTTCCAGTTGTTTCCGAAAGATGTATTCAGCTTGAGGCGAGAAACCACTTTTGCCGCTTCCTGACCCGTCAGCGAGAATACGTTTGCCATGGGAAGGCTTCAACAGTACTCCGAACGGCGCAAGCTCGAACCTCTCTCCCAGCAGCTGCTGCAGTGGCAAGATCACAGTTGCCACGAGATCAGTGCAGCTTCCAACTGGCTCAGCTAAAACAACATCTGGGATCTGATCAGCTGACAATCCTTCGGCCGTGGCAACAAGGTCGTCGAAGCTACAACAGAAACAGGCACCCGATACCTCACCAACGTCGAACCCCTGAGATCTCAGGTTCTGGGTATCGACTAGATTGTCAGTTTGATCATTCGTAATGATTCCGACCCGCTTACCTTGGGCGGAATATCTTCGGGCCAGTTCGCCCACCAGCGTGGTTTTGCCAGCTCCAAGGAAGCCACCAA
>Ga0315322_10000559_pt1 | contig 27808 bp, 28 predicted proteins | sample M110021515metaG_FD_203461 | JGI IMG/M metagenome (GOLD analysis project Ga0315322, IMG submission 203461) | Ammonia-oxidizing marine archaeal communities from Monterey Bay, California, United States - M1 100m 21515 | ecosystem: Environmental > Aquatic > Marine > Intertidal zone | place: USA...
TCAACCGGCGCCCCATCCGGACCGAAGTAGTGAGAAACACGCCCGAGGTAGTCAAGCGAGCCGTTGAGACTGAGATACGGCGGGGCGGCCAGGTATTCTACCTCCATAACCGGGTGAAGACCATCGGTTCAGTCGCACGTAAACTTCAGGCTCGTTTCCCCACGATCCGCATCGCAATCGGCCACGGTCAAATGGGAGAAAACGAACTGGAAAAAGTAATGACGGAATTCGTCGCCGGAGATCACGACCTATTGGTATGTACGACCATCATCGAATCCGGCCTGGATATCCCCAACTGCAACACCATCATAATTGAAGGCGCGGACAAGTTCGGCCTCTCCCAACTTTACCAACTGCGCGGACGGGTGGGACGGTTCAACCGTCAGGCATATGCCTACCTCCTTCTCAACGCAGGCCTCCCGGTGTCCGATCTAGCTCGCAAAAGACTTTCGGCCATTCGGCAAACAAACAATTTCGGGGCGGGGTTCCGAATTGCCATCCGGGACCTCGAGCTTCGTGGGGCAGGAAACCTGCTCGGAAGCGAACAGAGCGGACATGTGGCAGGAATAGGTTTCGAATTATACTGCAGGCTCTTGAAGGAAAGCGTATCCCGGCTCAAAGGAGACGACCTGAGCTTGCGTCTGAGTGCAACCGTCCGCCTTGACTTCTTGGTCTCAGGGGAAACGGGAGATAACGAAGAACCACCGTTACAAAAAGGAATTGAAATTGCAGGCTCCTTTCTTCCCGAAGATTACACTGCGGAACCAAGGTTGCGCATCGAAGGGTACCGAAGACTGTCTCGAATACAAACCCTCGTGGAACTGGACGAATTCGAGGAAGAACTCCGTGACCGGTTCGGCCCCATCCCGAATGAGGTGAAAAACCTGCTTGCCGAAACTAAGATCAGGTGCCTCTGCGAGGAAGCCGGCTTTGATCAACTGGAGGTCAAAGGAAGTGAACTTTTTTGCCGGTTTGTCAGGAAAGCGAAAGACAAGGAAAAGAAATATCTCCGCATTGCCGGAAGAATTCCAAAACTTTCTGCTCGAAAACCACTTTTGAAGTTGAAGGAAATCATCCGTTTTTTAAAGATGAGATTGCATGGGAATAAAAACGAATAAAACTTTTTCTCGCAAATCCTTGTTTTTTGCGGCCGCCCTATCCTTTTGCGTCCATTGCCTCAACGCGGAATTGATTGAAATCAACCGGGTTGTAGCCAAGGTAAATGACCGAATCGTAACATGGGGGGAAATCGACAACGCAATGACCCGCTTGAATTTTTCCGAACAGGAAAAGAAAAAACGCACAACGGAATTCGTCGAGGGAAAGATCGACCGGTTGCTTTCCATCGCCGCTTTCAAGCAAAAAGGCATGGCCATACCGGATACCTATGTCGAACAAGAATACAACAAACGCCTCATTCGGGACTTCAATGGCGACCGCAAGCTTTTCCGCGACTATCTGCTTAGCAATGGGCGTTCGCAACTGGAGTTCAGAAAAGACTTGGAAGAGGAAATCATCTACAGTCACATGCTCTCGACCCGCAGGAAACTGAAGGAGGAAATTAGCCCCGAGAAGGTTGAGGCGTATTACAATAAGCATCTCAACCTATTCAAGACGGAAGAAAAGATTCGTTTGAGCGAAATTGCCTTTTCTCAAATTGCGGGCGAGCCTCAGTCCGTGCTTCTTCAACAAGCCCGCAAAGTAATGGAGGAATTCAAAAAAGGAGTTCCCTTCGAAAAACTTGCTTCTCAAAATGGACAAAGCCCGTTCAGAGACAAGGCAGGCGATTGGGGCGTGATGGTATCGGAGAGAGAAATAAGAAACGACGAAATCAGAAAGCGGGCATTCTCCCTTAAGAAAGGCGAGATGTCGGAACCTTTCGTAGTTGAAACCCTGCAAAGACAAAAGGATGGGACGATTAAAAAATCAGGCAAGTTTGCCGTTTACCTCCTTCTCGTAAGCGAGAAAAAAGTTTCGGGGCGCAAACCCCTTGACGAAGTCCGACAGGAAATCGAACGAACCCTTGCTTCCGAGTATGAAGCCCAAAGCCAACGTCAATGGCTTGGACGGCTCAAGAAAGAAGCCTATGTTCGGATAACCTTACCAAAGTAGCTTTTATTCCGTTCCCCCCTCCCAATTCCTCCAATCCTCCCGAACAATGATCAATGGCTCCGGTAGCCTAAAGTCCCTGCGTGAACTAGCCCCCCAGGACCGCCCCCAAGAACGACTTGAAAAGCTTGGGGCAGCACCCCTCACGGATCAGGAGTTGCTCGCCATGCTTATCCGCTCCGGGACTACTCAAAGGGATGTTCTTGCCTTGGCCGATGACATTGTTCGGCAAGCTGGTTCCCTGCCAGGGTTGCTGCGTTGGGACGTATCTGATTTCCAGAGGGTTCGGGGCATTGGCAAAGTGAAGGCACTTCAATTGTCCACTTTTGTGGAAATTGCGAAACGAATGATGCGTGGAGAAAGAACCAAAAAACTGAGATTCGAGACCCCCAATGTCGTGTGGGAATATCTTTACCCTGAAGTCCGTTCCGATTCAGTGGAAAGGGTCTGGGTTCTCTGCCTCGACCGGAAGAACAAGTTAATTCGAGCCGAAGCAGTAACTTCGGGCACCGCTACGGGTAGCCTGGTTCATGCAAGAGAAGTGTTCCGTCCCGCAATTCGGCATGGAGCAACTGCCGTCATCATGGCGCACAATCATCCGAGCGGAGATCCGACTCCAAGTTCAGCCGATCTCCGGATCACAAAGAAAATATGCCAGGCGGCCGAACATGTCGGGATCGATCTTCATGACCACGTGATACTGGGTGATCTCGAGAACGATCCTAACGAAGTCGGATACTTCAGTTTCTCAGAAGCCGGCTTGCTTTAGGCGACCACATCCTACGAATCAAGTAAAGCATTCAAACTATTTGAATTAAATTCTTCCCGAAAAGTTGACAAAACAGGCAAACTTGGATTATTTACATATTTATGAGTAAAAGGACAGTGACAATATCCTTGGCGATGCTTTACTTGTCTTGCTTTTTTGCAGGAGCGAAGCAAACCGGAACAAAAGATGATTTCCGCCTGAGACCTGCGATCGGGGGAGAGCAAAATGGTTGGTTTGATGCGGAAGGACTCCCCACTGCGCTCAAAATCAATGACCAATGGGTTCTGCCGAGAGGGGGAACCATGGAATGGTTGATGAAAAAAGGTTATGTTCCAGACGCCGAAAGAAAGAACGTCATGGTCCCGAATCCATTCGACAAACGCTACAAGGTGCCTCGGCGTGTTTATCTGCCTTCCTTGGCAACGAGGCCGGTTGATTTCATTCATACCGGGATCAGTCCTCGCTTTAAAAAATCAAACGACCCTTTTGAAGGCTTGGCGGATCCTATGAAAAGAAAATATTCCCCCTTGTCCGGGGCGGGAGCATCCCCTGGTCTTCCCGGTCAGAAAAATGAATTGGGCCCAGTGTTGGACCCCGAAGGAAATCTGCCCACGCTTGACGGCACCCCTTTTGCCCCTCCCTCTCCCAAACCCGGACAGAACGTACAACCGAATCCGCAGGACGGGCCCAAGCCTACTCCAAACCTGCCCGACCAAGACCCCTTTGCCGACGATTTGGATAACCCGATCAATCCCCCCCGCCCTGCGGGCAAGAACCTGAACGAACTGCCGGGCAAACCAATTGAAATTGCCCCTGGGAACGACAACCCCTTCATTCCGGTCAAGCCGAACACCTGAACACTCCTTCCCTCTCACCTCCTCCAAAACTAGGGAGGGTAGAGGCTTTTTCCTTTATTTTCTCTCCCACTAAGGTCAAGGTATCGGTTATATGAAACCTTGTCTTACTCTTTCGCTTGTTCCTTCCTTGCGGGGAGGCCCTTGGGTGCTTTGGGATGACCTTGCAACGGGAATCCGAAAAACGGCCGATCTGGGGTTCTCCGCAATCGAATTATTCACCGACGGACCCTCCGCAGGCGATCACGGGGAGTTGAAACGCTTGCTGCAGGAAAACAACCTTCAACTTGGAGCAGTCGGTACGGGGGCGGGAAAAGTCATCAAAGGCCTCACCCTTACCGACTCTGATCCAACCATCCGCCAGAACGCGCGAACCTTCATTTGCGAAATGATTGAATTCGGAGCGGAACACGGTGCCCCTGCCATCATAGGTTCCATGCAAGGAAGCTCAAACGAAACGGCAAACCGTGAAGAATGCTTGAAATGGCTAGGAGACGCGCTTGAGGAATTGGGAGAAAAATCAAAGAGTTCAGGAACTTTTCTTATTTACGAACCGCTGAACCGGTATGAAACGAATTTGTTCAACCGTTTTGGAGACGCCTGTAAGTTTCTCGACGGATTGCATACGACGGGCGTTTCCCTTTTGGCTGACCTTTTTCACATGAACATCGAGGAGGAAAACATCGCACGGGCCCTCATCGACGGAGCAAAATACGTCGGACACGTCCACTTCGCAGACAGTAACCGTCGCCCCGTAGGCTGCGGACACACCGAGATCGAACCGATTGCCCGGGCACTGACTGACATCGGATACGAAGGTTGCGTGTCCGCCGAGGCTTTCGATTGGCCCGACCCCGACACTGCAGCCCGGCAAACCATTGATTCCTACCACAAATATTTTTCCTAATTCACCGATAAAACGATGCCGCCTCCCCCAAACATTCTTTTCATCCTAACCGATCAACAACGCCATGATACCGTTGCTGCATTAGGTCATCCGCACTGCATCACGCCCAACCTCGACAGGTTGGTCGCGGAAGGCGTCAGCTTCACTCAATGTCATGTTACCGCGCCCTCCTGCGCTCCTTCCCGAGCAAGCCTCTTTACCGGCCATTACCCACACACCACGGGAATTCTCAAGAATGCCGACAATTGGACCAGAAGCTGGATCGAAAACCTTGCGGATTCGGGTTACCACTGTGCTAACGTCGGAAAAATGCACACTTGGCCCTTCACCACTCCCTGCGGGTTCCATGAACGTCAGGTGGTAGAAAACAAAGACCGTTTCCTTGAGGGAGCTGAATTCCTAGACGACTGGGAAAAACATTTGGAGGAAATTGGGGTAGAGAAGCAGAAAAGAATTCTTTACCGGCAAAGACCCGACTATCGCGACTGCCTGGGAGCATTCTCTTGGGATCTTCCAGAAGACACCCACTCGGACGCCTTTACGGGCAACAGAGCGGTCAAATGGCTCGAGGAATACGATGGTCAAAAACCCTTCTTCCTCGAAGTTGGCTTCCCCGGTCCCCACCCTCCCTATGACCCTCCCCCTCGGTTTCTCGATCTCTACGAGGACGTGGATGTTCCCATCACACCCGTAACCAAGGAGGATTTGGAGGGACAACCCAAAGCCTACAAGGGGATGCGGACGCACAACGTTGAAATCGATCACGATTCCGTCGTGCATCAATTAGAACCGACCGAAGAAAACAGAATCCGGCAAAGAAAACATTACTTGGCAAACGTCACGCTCATAGACGAGAAAGTCGGACAAATCATGAAGACTCTCGAGGAGAAAGGCCTTCTCGAAAATACGATCGTAATTTTTTCAAGTGACCACGGAGACTGTCTCACCGATCACGGACACAGCCAAAAGTGGACCATGTATGATGAAATCACGCGGGTTCCGCTCATCGTGCATTCGCCCTCTCGTATTCAAGGAGGTCGGAAGATCGACGACCTCATCCAACTTATGGACCTGGGGCCTGCAATACTAGAAATGGCCGGTGCGGACTTACCTGAAGCAATGGACGCTCGAACCATCCTCCCTGCTCTTGAAGAAGATGCTTCCTGGACGGGTCGCGAATACGTCTATGCGGAACAAGCGAAGGATCTGATTCTTACGGATACCGAGTTCATGACCATGGTTCGAAGCAAAGAGTGGAAATTGGTTCATTTTCTCGACGAAGAGGATGGTCAACTTTTTGACCTAAGAGAAGATCCCAGAGAGACCCAAAACCTCTGGCATAACCCCAAGCATTCCGAAACCAAGAAAATGCTCTTGGACAATTTGCGCGAGTGGCGAATACGCAGCCACTATGATAACGCCAATTGGGCAAACGACTGGCGATAATATTCCCACCCTGAAATGACCACTGAACTCAAAGAGCAGTCCGAAGGAATTCGCGAAGCACCCACTAAGATCCCCAAAATTCTCAGGAACATAGGGCCCGGAATGATATTGGCCGGTTCAATCGTTGGTTCAGGTGAATTGATTGCGACGACAAGGACCGGCGCGGAAGCCCATTTCGACTTCCTTTGGCTGATCATTTTGGGGTGTATCGTCAAGGTATTCGCACAAATCGAACTCGGTCGCTATGCCATCACCAATGGGAAGACTACCCTAGCCGCCCTCAACGAGGTGCCCGGACCGATGATTCAGCTTGAACTGGGGCGTTACAAAGTGCGGGCCAACTGGATAATCTGGTACTGGATCGTAATGTTCGTATCAATCCTCGGCCAACAAGGTGGCATCGTGGGTGGAGTTGGGCAAGCTATGGCTATCAGCGTACCCTTGTCGGATGAAGGGAAAGATTACATCGAGAACCGACAATTGACCACGTTCGTGAAAATGGGGGAATCGAAATCCAGGCAACTCGAAGACGATTCGACCAGAGAATCCATTTTGCAGGAGATGGGAATTGAGTACGCGGAAGCCAAGCAAATGATCAGGGATCAAGTCGACAGCAACAAAACCGCCAGACAAAAGGTCCCCATATTGTATCATCTTTCCCTATCTGACTCAAACGGGACCATATTCGAACAGACAATCAAAGCCGTCAACCTTGTGTCGAAGCAAAAGACAAAGGATTGGGAGAAAGCGAATTCACCGGATTCCCCCAATCCGCCTTTAGCCTTCGATGAAATAGGATATGACGAGGAAGCCAAAGTCGTGAAAGTAGGCGATGGAGTTAGCGAATGGAAGGATCTTCCCGTGCGACTTGAAAGCGTTCAGTCCTTGGAAGTTAAGATTCATGATGCCAAAATCTGGGCAGTCATCCTGACCGTACTGGCGATTTTTCTCTTGGTTTGGGGGAAATTCTCCTTCATCGAACGCTTTTCCGTCTTTCTCGTAGCATCTTTCACCTTGGTTACCATCGCTAACCTTTTCGCTCTTCAGAGCGATCCTTACTATGGCGTCAAGATGGAGGAATTCATAAAAGGACTGTCCTTTGGCTTTCCAGAAGGAAACAAACCATTGATCACCGCCTTGGCAACTTTCGGGATCATTGGCGTAGGGGCATCGGAACTGTTGGCCTATCCCTATTGGTGCCTGGAGAAAGGCTATGGTAAGTTTGTTGGAAAACGGGACAAAAGCGAACAATGGACTCGCCGAGCGAAAGGATGGATGAAAGTGATGCATTGGGATGCATGGGGGGCGATGATTGTTTACACTTTTTGCACGATTGCCTTCTATCTATTGGGAGCAGGTGTACTGGGACGGTCCAACCTTATCCCGGAAAAAAGCGAAATGATCCAAACCCTATCCGCAATGTACCAACCCGTATTTGGTAATTTGGCTCAAAATGTCTTTCTGTTTGGGGCCTTTGCCGTACTCTTCTCAACTTTCTATGTAGCGATCGCCGCTCAAGGACGCTTGGTGGTCGACGTGGCAAAGGTAACCGGCGCTGCCGACATGAACGAATCAACTCGTCAGCGCGGACTCAAGTGGATGGGCGTCATTCTACCCATTTTAAGCGTTCTTTGTTACCTCTTTTATTCAAGTCCAGTTGCCCTCGTATTGATCTCGGGCACGATGCAGGCAATCATGTTGCCAATGATTGGTTTTGCCGTTCTCTACTTCCGCTACAAGAAATGTGACAAGAGCTTACGGCCCAACAAGGTGTGGGACTTCTTCCTATGGCTTTCCTTCGCCGCCTTCCTCGTAGTGGGAATTTACCAAGCCTATGCGAAACTATTCCTATGAAAACCAATAGACGCTCCATTATCAAATCAGTCGCAGCCACAACACTCGTGGCAACCGGATTAACCGCCCCAGGCACTTCACGGGCTCAGGCTCCCAAGAAAAGAGCCAACCCCAAGTTTCGAATCAAGAAAGGACGCATCAAGCAATCCATCATGGGCTGGACCTTTAACCCGATGCCAACCCCCGAGCTGGCAAAGCTATGCAAGGATATTGGACTTGTGGCAATGGAAGGAATTTCCCCAAAACACTACACTCTTGTCAAAGAACTTGGAATGGACATCTCCTTGGTCGGAAGCCACGGATTCAAGAACGGTCCGGTCAACCCGAAGAATCATGAAGAATGCATAGCCAAGCTTACCGAGGCCATCGAACTTTGCGCCGAAGCCGGTTACAAGAGAGTGATTACCTTCACGGGAATGAAAGAAAAAGACATTGATCACGAAGAAGCGCAAAAGAACTGCCTAGAATGTTGGAAAAGAGTCCTTCCCCTGGCCGAGAAGAAAAAAATTACCCTTTGCTTGGAACACCTCAACTCAAGGGATGATTCTCATCCCATGAAGGGACATCCGGGATACTTTGGCGATGACGTGGATCATTGTGCCAAAATGATCAATCAAATTGGTTCCCACAGCTTCAAGCTGCTCTTTGATGTCTATCATGTCCAGGTAATGAACGGGGACGTCATACGGCGCATCAGGCAGTACAAGGACATCATCGGGCACTACCATACGGCAGGGAACCCAGGCCGAGCGGAATTGGACGAGAATCAGGAAATCAATTACCCCGCAGTAATGAAAGCCATTCTGGAGACAGGATACGAAGGCTATGTTGCACAGGAGTTCATTCCGACTTGGAAAGACAAGGAACTTGCCCTGCGGCACGCGGCCGAAGTTTGTGATGTCTAGGGCTCCTAACCGAAAGCCTGACCACAAACAAACAAAACCGACCAAGGGCAAGGATTCGGTCAAACCGCAGTCCGGAGGCTTGACCTCTTTTGCTGCGGGAGGGATAATGGCAGTTGCCTGCTTGATTGCCTTTGGCGAATTCACCATCGCCACCGACCTTTCCGCAAATCGAAAAAGGCATCCCGAGTCAATGGGAGCAACACGAATCAGCTGGACTCCCCCCCCTCCCCTGCCAATAAATTTCTCCGAAAAGCGCTTTGTCGAAGCCAATAGCGAAGTACCCGAGAACCCACCCGACGAAACTTCGAATTTTTCTTTCAGAGACCAACAGTCCGCACAACCCGAACCATCTGCTTCCACTACCACGGACGACACTCCTAAAGTGAAAGGTGAGGAAGAGACGGTAAAGGTCGCGACAGCAGCAGAGCAAACTCCGCCGAACCAAACTCTCCCCGCTCAACCCAAAAACGAAATTTCGCAAGCCCCGGACAACAATCTTCCCCCTCAGCAGGCAGTCACTTCAGAAACCGACCTGCAGGACGGAAAATCCAAAGAAGGTATCCATTTTCAAAAAAGCGAGGATGCCGGAGATAAACCCAAGACTGTTCTCTTGGCTCAATCCACTGGCCAAAGCCTAGCCAATCAAAGCAACTCAACTCTGACGCCACCAAGACAGCAACCCAGGCCAAAGCTCTCGCCCGAGATGATACGGGGTCCTCTCATGAAAAGTTCGACCACCGCGCACAGGATTGGGACCGTTGCCATAGAATGCCGCCTCCATCCATACGGGGTTTATTTGCAGGAAATGCTAAAATCCATTGAGGAACAATGGCATCAACTCGCTACTGGATCGATTCGATTTCTGCAGAAAGATCGCGTGCCAGGCACCGTCACCTTTCGCTTCACTCTTCTGCCCACTGGAAAAATAGATAAACTTACTAGATTGGATACCGGACAATCATCCCTGCCCGCAGAATTGTGCAGGCAGGCAATTGCCTCCCGCGTCCCCTTCGGAATTTGGACCAAGGAGATGATCAAGGACTTTGGGCAATCAGATGAAGTCACCATAAGCTTCCGCTACCGATGAACCCAGTTTGCTCCGATATCCCCATCGATAGGCAATGCCAGATGATCGCAAGTCACGAAGCTGGAATTTGGGCTTTTGAAAAAGCCCATGGAGTACTATCCCACCCCAACAAGGAAAAAGGCCGCAAGCGGACGAGGAGTTTACTTGACGCGGATTATGACATCGAGGATGAGGCCTATTTTTGGAAAGACGAACAAGGCAAGACAAACAAGATTTTCCTTTTGCATCGACTCGATTCACCTACATCCGGAGTGATCCTTGGAGCTTCAACGAAGAAAATGGCGAACTGCCTCAAGGATGCATTTGCCAAAAGAGAGATAAGAAAAACCTACCATGCCATCGTCATTCCTTCGGGAAAACATTTCGGAAATGAAACTTGGAAGGACAACTTGATCGAGAAAAGGGACAAAGGAAAGATACGCGTCACCCGAGGAAAGGGTCCGATCGCAATAACCAAAGCTCATATGGAAAGGGAGAGGTCGGGACTTTATGGACTCAATCTGCTTAAACTCGTTCCGCAAACAGGCAGAACCCATCAACTTCGCGTACAATGTGCCTTGAGAAGGATGCCGATTCTGGGGGACAAAAACTACGGTAATTTCTCACTGAACCGGAAATTTGCCAAGGCAGCCAAAGTCGACCGCCTGTTCCTACATGCAACAAATATTAATTTCTCGGTGGAATTCGAAGGGGAAAACCTAAGTTTCACTGCGGAGGCACCACTACCCCGTTCTTTCGGGAAACTGCTCTCTTGAGGTCCCGACTGGCAATCACCCCGGACTATAGAAATTGAGCGAACGGTGGGACTTGGGATTTGCTACGATACCATTTGAAAAGAGCAAAATCATAGAATTGAGACAGTGTAATCAAAGCCTGCCAAACAAAAAAACAAACCGTGCAGGACAAATCCCCTAAAGGTCTATGCTTGTGCTGAAGAGCCAAACATGACTCTTGATTCTATCATATTCGTCATTCGCAGCGGTCAGAAAATATCGATAATCGAACTGCAAACTCCAATTTTCTCCGACACGGTAAGCCACCCCCAGAAGAAAGTCATAAGCAAAACCAAGGCCAGTGAATTCTTCGCCTTTCTCCAAATTCACGAACCCCAATCCCATCCCCAAACCAGCACGTAGGTCAAAACGATCGCCAAGTTCTTTTTCCAAGATAATACGGGAAAAAAAGTTATGGATGCTGGCTTGCACTCCACCTGATGCATCAAAGCTGTTATAGGCATATTCGCCTTCGAGCCTGATGCTACCGAAATCCTTCCCCGCTTGCAAACCGATCAAGTGCCCCGAACCCGATTCATATGAAGTTTTGTCAAAGCCTCCGGGACTCGAGGGATTGGGGGTTCGGGTTGCAATGTCACCAGGATAAATAAAACCAAGAAGAGGACCAAAGTAATAGCCCTTGTGCCGGGAAGGCACTTCAGAATCGTAGAGCTTCGCATAGGCATCGTCCAAGTCTTCCCCTCTGCCGGCACTAGAGTTACCATCGAAACCAGAAGAATCAATCTGATTGGGGTCGACCACAAGATCGTCGAGGGAGGGTGGCGAAGGTACCGCCCTGACCGCTTCGCCAACTATAGGATCATTGAATTCCGGCACAGGAACATAAGGGGCTTCAGGAACATAAGGGGCTTCAGGGACAGGAGGGGCTTCAGGGACAGGAGGAGGGACATTGGGGACTGAAGGCGGCAAGTCGAAATTTGTTCGTGGAACGGGGTTTTTCGAAAGCAGGCGAGTGACTTGAGCCTCATGTATCGAAACCCTGGCCAACAAGTCGGCAAGCCTGTCACGCCTGGACTCTAGCTCTGTCGAGGCAGGCTGACCACAGACCCAACTAGCAGGAAAAAGGCAAGCCAATGCAAGGAATTTCGAAAGGGATCTAATCATAAAAAATAAACGGTTAGATATATACTTGGTTTTTTTCCCATAAATGGGAAGAAAGAAATCCGGGCAAAAAAAAGCGCCGGGCGGTAGATTGGCGGGAACCGCCCGGCGCGGGTGTGGTGGATGGGAAATAAAGTTATTAACAATGGATGTTTTTTTTAGTCAATGCAATATAAATTTTCATTCGTCCGAATGAACAGTTCATTGCCAGCAATGGCGATCGAAGACCTGGTGTTATCATCGTAAGCCCCCCCCATCTTAGCCAGATGCAGGACTTCTCCATCTTTTGCCGAGATCACGAGAACCTCGGCATTGTGGTTCATTGTATAAATCTTGCCATCACCGCCAGTTGGGGAAGAGCGCCACTTGTACTTGCCGGGTAATGTAATGCTCCATTCGACACTCCCTGTTTTGGGGTCAACACGAGACAAGCTTTTCCGCAGATCGCTCAAGATGAAAAATTTTCCATCATAATAAAGAGGTGTCGGAACATCCGAAGTCAACGTTTCGTTGCTAGCCGTGTCCCAGACCAAGCCACTTTTGCCTTCATGCGTTCCCTTCAAGCCAAGTCTTGCGGCAAAAACAGGGGCTTTCTTGGGAGCGCATGCAAGAATGACCCCGGACCCGACAACCGGTGAAGGAACTAACCTCCACCACTCCTGCTTATGGTTCGGATTCCAAGTACCCCAACGCCAAATTTCCTTTCCGGTGCTCGGATCATGACCGGTCAACACATCCCCTCCCGCTACGAGTAACTGTCCTTCGTGAGGAATAATGGTTCCGAACGACTCGAGAGACTCTTTCTTCGCATTCGATGACCTGGTGTGCCGCCAAATGGTTTTGCCATTCGATGGGTCCATGCAGAGCAAGTAAGAGGGCGAATTCGGCTTCCCTCGCCCATGAACCATTTCGTTACGCTGCAGTACGGGAAGATACAATTTTCCTTCATGCAGAGTCGGAGATGAGGAAAAAGTCCACTGAAAGCAAAAATCACCGTAATCTTTCTGAATGTTTCTCCTCCATTCCTCTTTGCCATCAAACCTATAGGAGACGAGGTCGCCATTACCGAAAAAGAAAACCACCCGCTCACCATCAGTCACGGCTGACGGACTCGCATAATTTGATTTCGAATCAAGCATATAGTCGGCACCATCCCCACTCCCCGGACGGTAACCACTCCCGGCCTGCCTTTCCCACAAAAGATCTCCACCCTTCCTGTCAAAACACATGGCAAGCAGGGTTCCCGTACCCTTTTGCTTCAGGTCCTTGGACTGTAGAATGGAACTTACGAAAACATAGTTGTTGAAAATAATTGGGGTGGCGGCGGAAGAACCGGGCAAAGGAGCTTTCCATTTGTATCCCTTGTCCTCGTCGAATTTAGTCGGAAGCGTACGGGCACCCGAATCATTCGGTGATGAGCCGTTATACAAAGGACCACGCCAATTCATCCAATTCCCCTCTTGGGAATCGACGGGGTCGGTCTTCGATGCTTCTCCCAACACATCTGACTCTGTGGGACCGTTCTTATTAACTGAAACCTTTGCGCAACCAGCTAACAAGAAGACGACGAGAGAAAAAAAGCGGGGATTGGCATAGAAAGATCTCATGACCAAATCATAAGTCCGCCAACATGCTGCTTCGAGCATAAAATATCGAATAAGTCGAAAATTCCCCTTTGAAGCGGGAATGCACTATCTGTTCAAGGAGAACCAAGTCACCTAAAAGGACGGTAACGAAATAACAACAAGACCACGCCATTGCCGCGAAAAGGGATCCCCGCTTAACGTTCAGGCAAAACTCAAACTATGTCTTCAGTCTCGTTAAGTTGCTTATCGCCGGACTTGGGTTGATTGTCCCTCAAATCATCTTCTAACCAATCAACGACTTTCTCCATGCTTTCCGGGGACAAGTCGCTAGAGGGAGACTCGGGCAAATCAAATTCTTCAGTAAAGTCCTGATCTATTTCTTCATCCAATGCATTCTCATCGCGTCTCCTGCTCTCCTTGAAGATGAAATAGGCGAGAAGGAAGGAGCCAAGGAAAATCAGGACGGGAATGACGACATCCATATCACGAGTCAAGGCGTTCTGATTGAAAGAGAGATGATAAATCCAACGAGAGAGTTAAGTCAAAAAAAAGATTTCGCTGGGGAGTGAATGAAGCATACCGCATGAGGCTAGGTTTGACGGCCGGAACAATCATCCCTGAAATCAAGGTTCCGGCGAGGAATCGACCTTCGCCACACGGACCTCCCGGGCAAGAAAATCACACAACTCCGAAAGCGCTTGACTCAGAGCGAAAACCTCAAGACTCGAGTCACGAGGATCTTCGGACTCGGCAATGTCCACCTGTGTGGAAAAGGGAACGTGCTTTATGTTGTTAGCGGAAGACACATCACACAAAACATCGAGAAGAACGGTCTTGGCATCAACTCGCTCGAAACGCTGAACGGCAATCCCCAACTCGAACATGCAGGATGGCTTTTTCCTGTGTGGAGAGACCGAGTAGCTCAAAGCGTTAAGCCTCTTGCTCAAGTTAAGACCCAAGACCCGAGCGACCCCCTCCTCCAAAGGCTCCCCCCAACGATCGTTTTCGGTGAACTCGATCAAACCCTGCTTGGGCCGTGACACCAATCGGGTTTCATGGAGGTAAGTGGGCAACTCGACCGGGCGCACATAAAAAGAAAACTGATCCGATCCGGAAGTTGCGTTTCGATCCGATTGCAACTCCGAAAGAAGATGGTAGGTCGGTTCGACATGGTTGGATTCGGGAATCACGCAGGAGGCAAAAAACAAAACCGAAGGGAAAAGTAAAACGCAAGTTGCTTTGGAGATTTTCATTCTTGAGATTTTGGTTTACCTCGGAGAAAGGCTTGGGGATTTCTTTCCAAAAGGTCGGCTAGGCGCTTGAGTGACTTTGCCATGGCCGCAATCTCCCTCAGCGTGTCCGAAAAACCGAACCGGAAATCCGAGGAGGGATCCAACATTGTGTTCAAACGCCCGGAGACTTGAGCGATTTCGGCAAAAGCCGCCTTGGCCTCCACGGAGGTCTCGGTCAGACTTGGTCCAAGAGGGACATAAGCCTTGGAGAAATCCTTGAGGAAATTCTGGATTTCGGCGTTCGTGTCGGAGAAATCACTTCCCATCGTCAAGACATCGAGATTACCGAGTTTTTCAGTCGCCGTTTCCATGAGCTTGCTCATTTGCTTGCTTAACTTTTCCAAATTGATGCTCTCGCTCAGTTCCGCAAAAATAGAGTCCTTGGTTCTTATCTCGACGAAACCATAAAGTATATTGGGGTTTTCGGGATCGTCCCCTGGGTCGTTTTCCGTCGTAAGATTTACATAAAGAATTCCCGTCACGAAACTTTCCTGAATCAACTGTCCCATCAATCGGGGAATCAATTCCTTTTTGAATTTGCCATCCTCATCGAAAATCTCGTTTTTTTGCTCAACCATATGCCTCATGACCAATTTGCGGTTAATTTCAACTTGAACGGGGACCGGTCCTTTTTCAATGGCATCTCCGATAAAGAAACGTTCCACTCGACCAATCCGGACACCGTTCAATGTCACCTTCCCGCCCTCGTGCAGACCGTAAACATTTTCATGGAAAACCAAAACGAAACGTTCGTTCTCGTCGCGCAAGGATGAAAAACCTCCGGTAAACACGGTAAATCCCAAAAGAAGGACAAGTGCTCCTACTGAAAAAATGCCCACCAAAGCATGATTGCTACGATTCTTCACGATATATGATAAAAGTCTAGTTCAGCGGCGGTTTCAACATTAGAGTTCTCAGGAGGACGAATCACGACTTAAAAATGACCTAACGTGATCGTGTTCACTATTATCGAGAAGCCACGCAGGGCTTCCTTGCTGCAGCAGGGTCTTGCTTTTCGCGTCTAAGAAGATCGAGTCATCGGCAATCTCAAAAATACTTGCCAATTCGTGGCTCACGACGACAAAAGTGATCCCAAGGCTTTCCTTTAACTCATTGATGAGGTCATCCAACCTACGCGAGGACAGAGGGTCAAGCCCTGCGGAAGGCTCATCGAAAAACAAAACTTGTGGGTCAAGAGCCATGGCCCGGGCCAATCCTGCACGTTTCTTCATTCCTCCGCTCAATTGGGAAGGATAAAATTTCTCGTATCCGGAAAGTCCGACCAGCCCAAGCTTGTACTCCGCAATACCAGCTATTTCCGAATCAGACAACTCAGTGTAAGTTTCGAGCGGAAGGGAAACGTTCTCGAGCAAATTCATCGAACTCCAAAGGGCTCCCCCTTGAAAAAGAACTCCCAAACCCCGAAGAATCGCTTCTCTGTCCTCCTGACTTGAAGCCCAAAGATTGCTCGAGTCAAAAAAAACTTCGCCTCCAGAAGGTTCAAGCAAACCAACCAAAGATTTCAATAAAGTGCTTTTCCCGCACCCACTGCCGCCCATTACAACGAGGCAACTACCGTCCTGCACATCAAAACTGACTCCGCTCAAGACCTCATATTCACCATAACTCAAATCCAGGTTTTCGACCTGCAAAACTGGAGAATGGCTTGATCCGTCCGCAATCACCTTAAATCCAAGTAGCTAAAAGTCATCTCAAAAAGAGCATCCGCAACCACGATAAGCATGATGCTCGTGACGACAGCCGAGGTTACGGATCGACCGAGGGAAGCGGAGTCTTTGCCGCTTGCCAATCCCTTGTAACAACCGACCAAGCCGATAATCAAACCAAAGACAAGACTCTTGACGAGCCCAGAATAAACTTCCCACATACCCCCCAAGGCGGTTTGCGTTTGTTCAAAATAGTGTAGCACGGAGAAATCCATGACTTGCGTCCCAACAGTCAATCCACCCAAAATCCCCACCATGTCGGCATAAAGTGTCAGCAAAGGGATCATCAGGAGAAGTCCAATCGTTCGCGGAAGCACGAGAAACTGCATGGGGGAGATCCCAAACGTCCGCAAAGAATCGATTTCCTCGTTTAGTTTCATACTTCCCAATTCGGCTGCAAACGCAGCACCGGTTCTCCCCGCCATGACAATGGCAACCATCAAGGCCCCCATTTCGCGAACCATTGCCAGGCAAACCAAATCGGCCACATAAATCTTGGCATTGAATTTCTCGAGTTGAACGCTCCCCACAAAAGCCATGGTCAAGCCCGTAAGAAAACTGATTAAAGTCACGATCGGTAGAGCGGATGCCCCGCAGGATCTGCAAACACCGAATAAGTCCCTCATGCGCATGCAGGATCTACCGCCAATCGCCAATACGAAGACCGAGATCCATTCCCCAAAAAAAGCGGCGACTCCCTTGGCTCTATCACTAAAACGAACGATTTCGGTCTCCAAATAGTCGATGCTACGGTTTAAGTTAAATTGACTTCTTTGCCTTTCGGCCTTTTTCCCGGTACTCAGGCTTAGCAAACGGGCGATACCCTTCGGCAAACCCGTGGTATCGAACCCCTTCTTCAGTTCGGCAAGATCATGCCGGCATTGATTCAAAAATACGATCAGGGCAGAATCCCATTCCCCTAATTCAACTGCAGAGAACCTGAAAGAGGATACATTCGGGTTGGCAGAAAGAAAGCGCTTCCATTCGGCATAAGCAAAGCGAACTTCATCACACTCTAGTGACCAGTTCCCCTGAAGGGAGCAAAGGCAATCATCGCCTTCTCTATGAAAGCGAACACAACGGATGGTCGTTTCTCCTTGTTTCTTGATTAGGCTTCCTTTGTCTGACATTTCTAACGAATCAATTCCGATAACAACTTAAATCCATCTTAAGGACAATGCCAATACGAGCAATCTTGTTTGACCTGGACGGTACGCTCATCGATCAATTCGATGCAATCCACCGAGCCTTTGAACGCGTTCTGACTCAAATGGGCTACCCCAAGCCGAGCTACGAGACTGTAAAGCGATCGGTTGGCGGTGCGTCGCTGACAACAATGACGAAACTCATCGGACCCGAGCGGGCTGAGGAAGCGGTTGAAATTCTCAGGCCAATATTCGAGGAAGAAATGCTACTCGGACTCAAAGCACTTCCCGGATCCCATGAAATCCTTTCTTTTTGCAAGCAACATGGGGTCAAGGCTGCCGTTCTCACGAACAAACATGGTCCACACGCCCGGGCTGCCTGCGACTACCTGCTTTTCTCGGAATTCATCTCCTTCACTCTGGGTGCCGACGATACGGAGTGGAAAAAGCCCGATCCGAGGCTCACCATGCATGCCTTGGATAAATTGAACGGCAACCCCGAAGAAACATTGTATCTCGGGGATTCTCCCTACGACTACGAGACCGCAATCCAAGCGGGATTGAAATGCATCCTCGTGGCAACCGGCACTCATTCCATGGCGGAACTCAGGGCAATAGCACCGAACTCCGCTCATTCGAACCTGAACGAAGTCATGGAAGATGTCCTCCCATCGCTGATCAAATCCCAATAAAACCGAAAAAAGGAAGCTCCACCTCCTCTGTTCGCTGAATCCAGTCGCAAATCATGAAAAACCTTGGACCTGGCGGTTATTCCACTGACAGTCAAAGGCATCCATTGCGGTTTGACTATTCGGATAAAACTGGTCACTTTGAAAATAACCCTATTATGAAAACAAAGCCCCAAGAAGCTACCCGCTCGGTCTTTGTCAAGTCTTGTGCGGACAAGATGGACTTGACTGAGGCGATAGAAAGATACAAGAGAAATGCCACCACCCCAAGAATAGGCATTACCTTCGTCGGCCCGGAGGCTGAATTCAAGAAACTGTCAAACTTGCCGACAAACAATTCCCATCAGGCAAGGTATTGCTCGTCCCTTGGCCTTCTTCTGCGGTCAGGGCTTTATCAGGAAAGCAACTTATTCGTACTCGCAGGACCGACGCACATTGCGGAACAAGCCGACCTAGAACAAATTCTCTCATCAAGAAGCGACGCAAGAATCAAAGTTGTCGTACTACGGGAAGGCACGGTAACCGAATGGGCTCGCGCCATTGACTCCGCCGCTGAAGAAATTGAACTTTGGCTTGCAAAAAAAAGCATCACAAACGATGTCCTCGAGCGGTCGTCTGAGCTTGCGGAAAACGAAGAAAACGAGAGGGTTCCCACTAAAGCCGCCCCCCGTTCCGAGCCTCAGGCAAAGCAAACCAAGGATGCCTTAAGCGAAGATGAATTCAAGGAACTCATCGCATACAAGCTGAACGAACATTTGGAGTCTTCACCGGAAAACATTCTCTCCAAGGCCATCGATATCATCAAGCACTAGATCAAGGACACCAAGAATTGCGATGGCGCGCTCCTCCCCCCCGACTACCGCGATTGCACAAAGCCCGAACGGTCTCAAAAAAGGAATGAAGGACAAGAAGACTCCGTTGTCTTTCCGGGTAAGGTTCTTGCTTTCCACTATTATTGCGACCCTAGTGATTCCGACGATAGCCGCAGTCATCTTCTTTCAGGGGGAATTGTCCTCGAGCAAGGATTTGATTCTGAACGACTCGGTCAGTTTGGCCGAAAACATTGCAAAACAGCTATACCCTACGCTTGCATTCGAGGACTTGGAGTCAGCGGAGGATGCACTCGAAGGGCTTCAAAACGATCCCCAGATAAATCACTCGAGCATCTGGAAAAAAGTAGAGGGTTCCTCAGATGGCGAGTTCGAATTGTTTTGCTCGACAAGGGAAGAGAGCGTGCCACAAAAGTTTTCCTTTTCCAAGAATGGAGAAACTTGGACGGATTCCGCGTTGCTCATCGTAAGATCAATACAATCCTCCGATGACGAACAACCCATTGGAAAAATAGTGATCGAGCGATCTCTCGCTCACTTGGAGTACAAGAAGAGCCAATTCAAACGATTGGGTTTCACTTCCTGGACTTTCATGATCATTATCATACTTTGCGTTACCATTTGGTATCAAAACACCCTGACCCTCCCCCTTCAAGAACTCACAAACGTAGCGGAAAAGATATCCAGCGAAAGCAACTACAGTCTTAGAGCAAAGAAAATAAGCGCCGATGAATTCGGGAAACTGACTGACCTTTTCAATGAAATGCTCGATTCCATAAATGACACGAACGAGAAACTACTCGTTGCCAATTTGCATATGGAGCAAAGAGTTCAAAACAGAACCAAGCAACTGACCCTGACCAACGAAAAGTTGCTTTCCGAAATCAAGGAAAGGGAAAGATCGAATAAGGAATTGATCGAAACCCGGGACAGGCTGAACAAGCAGGAAAAACTTGCCAGCGTAGGGCAAGTTTCATCCAACATAGCCCACGAGCTAAGAAACCCGATGGCTGCGATAAGAAACTCGACCTATTTCCTCAGACTCAAGAACAAAGGGGACGACAAATCTTCTCATCATCTCGAAATTATCGACAGGGAGCTTTCGCGCTCAGATGAAGTCATCCAAAGATTACTTCAATTAACCAAAAGCGGCACTCTAAAGAAGCAAAGCACCGACTTGAGGAAACTGGCGGGAGAGGCGATGATCTACTCGAATGTAGCCGGGAATGCGAATCTCTCCATCAATTTTAGTCCAAAGTACTTCCCCGTCACTCTGGACCGCATCTTGTTCAGGCAAGTATTGTATAATCTTTTTATGAACGCCATACAGGCTATGCCGAATGGGGGGGACATAGGAATGGAGGTTCGCAAACTTGAAAACGGAAGAATTCTTATTTGTGTCAGCGATCAAGGGGTTGGAATCGACGAGGTGACCATGAGAAAGATTTTTGAACCGCTTTTCACCAGCAAGGAAGAAGGCGTAGGACTAGGCTTGTCCCTCTGCCGCGAACTAGTCACAAGGCACGGAGGTTCAATAAAGGCAAAAAGCTCCCCCGATCAAGGAACCACCATCGAAATCGAGCTTCCCAGTGAGAATTCCGTGGCACAAACTGAAAAGCCTGTGTAAAAACTCATAAAAGATGATAAAAGAAATAAACAAAACCACCGTTCTCGTCGTTGATGATCACCCCGCCATTAGGTCGACAATGCTGGACATATTGAACGAGGAAGGTTTTTCTGCGGAACAGGCAACAAATGGGACCGAGGCTTTGGCCAAGTGCCAAGCCAACGAATTCGACTTCGTGCTAATGGACGTTCAAATGCCGGAACTAAACGGAATCGAAGTGCTGAGCAAGATCAGGAAAAGCAAGCAAACCAAGTCCAGGTTCATTTTCTTCAGTGCCTATTCGGTACCGGAACTTGAAGAACAAGCTCTCGCCTTGGGAAGCTACGCTTTTCTCAGGAAACCGATCAAAGTCGAAAAGATCCTCAGCTTGATACGGGACAAGAGAGGGATTCCCGTTCTCGTCCACCTGGAAGATGACCACATGAGAACCTGCCTTGGAAACCTACTTAAGAATCAGGGTTACCAGATAATTGAAACGAACAACCTAGACAATGCCTTGATTCAACTCAGGCAAATCGATTATGCGTTCTTGATCTATGACTCCGATTCCCCTGGGTTGGAGCAAGAAGCCCTCACCTCAACCCTCAGGTCACTCAAAAGCGAAACTATCTGCATAACGACAAACGAGGACGAAAAAGCAAGTGAAGTCATCGACAAGATCAGTTTTCTAAGCGAACAAAAAGCAAAATCAGGCGGCAACTACGAAAACTAATGATCAGGGGGGAACGGGCGAAACTTGTACTCATTTCGCCCAACCATCCCCCTCGGGATTGCGGATGCCGATCAGGGAAAGGTAACATAAAGGTGCGACCCCTCGGGCAAATGGTCAAAAAGCCCCAGGATTTCTTCGTTGCTCATTTGGAGGCAGCCTGAACTTGCAGGATTGCCCAATCTTTCTTCGTGGTTCGTACCATGGACATATACGTACCGGTTGTAAGTATCGACTTCCCCACCCAAATTAACGCCCTCCTGCAAGCCTCTGAGTCGGAGAATTCTCGTGGTGATCAAGTTCTTTTTCCGTTTCTCTTCCCCACACTCCAAGTAGGTCAACCCAATGGAAACCCGGCCCTCGTAGACAGTGCCCAATTTCTCGCCCTGCCCTATTTTTTGACACACGTAATGGAGCCCGGAAGGGGTACCGAAAGAACCCTCGACGCAAGATGGTTTTCGCTTAGAACTTGACATAAGATAATCTTTAACGCTTTTCCCATGTAGAAAATGATTTATCTTCTGCTCGCGGAGAGATGCAACCAGAACATGATCCGTCGGCGTTAGTCTCAAGGAATTCACCACTCCCAAATACTCGGAATACAAAATATCTAAGTCCATTGAAAAAATATCGTATAGGAATCGTAGGGGCAACGGGTGCCGTTGGCCAAGAAATTATTCGCTTACTCGAACAAAGGGAATTCCCTATTGCAGAAGCCCGCCTCCTTGCCTCAGCAAGATCAGCAGGGAGAGAAATTCAGGCATGCGGAAACCTGGAAGTCGTCCAGGAGACAACACCCGATTCATTCAAGGGCCTGGACATTGCGATTTTTAGTGCCGGCTCGCAAAACTCCGTTCAATTTGCCGATATTGCCCGTCGTCAAGGTTGCGTGGTAATCGACAATAGTTCCGCCTTCCGGATGGATTCCGATGTACCTTTGATCATCCCTGAGATCAATGGCGACGAAATCGAAAAACACCGTGGAATCATCGCAAACCCGAATTGCTCCACAGCCGTTGCCCTGATGGGACTGCACCCCTTGCACAAACGGTTCGGGCTAAAGAGATTCATCGCTTCCACTTACCAGGCGGTATCAGGAGCAGGTGCAGCCGGAGTAGAGGAATTGGACCAACAAACAAGAGCCGCACTCGGAGAAGAAACGGCAGACCCCAAAGGTGATTCGATTTTCCCTCACCCCATCGCCTACAACCTCATACCACACATCGATGACTTCCGGGAAGACGGCTACACCAAGGAAGAACTGAAAATGAGAAACGAGAGCAGAAAGATTCTCAATCTCCCCTCCTTGGAAATCTCCTGTACTTGCGTTCGCGTCCCCGTTTACAGAGCACACTCCATTTCCATCAATGCGGAGTTCGAATCAACCGTCAATGTCCCCGACGCAAGAGATGCATTGGAGGGTTCCCCCGGGGTTGAGCTTTGGGATCTGCCGAATGCCCAAAGGTATCCCATGCCCATCAACTATACCGAGAAGGAAGCTTGTGGAGTCGGACGGATCCGGGTCGATCACGCATTGAAAAACGGATTGGCCATTTGGGTAGTCGGAGACCAATTATGGAAAGGTGCAGCTCTGAACGCATTGCAAATTGCCGAAGTTCTCGTCGAACGCAAATGCCTCAGGTTCATCTAGTTTTTTTTGGCAAAGGAAATGCTACAACCCTTGCATGGATCCAATCATAGCAGGAGGACTCGTATCGGTAGGCAAAAACTTACTGGACGGCATATCCAACCAACTGACCTCAAAGAAGTCAGTTGAAGCCCAAGGGCGCGTTTCCTTTTCCGCCGAGTTGGGGAAAGCATCTGGACAAGACGAGCCAAAGCCTTTTTCCGACAGTAAGTCGGCACGCTCAGCTCTATTGGAGAACCCCCAAGTCTCCTCCTTCATGGGGAGAAATGAAAACTCTCAAGTTTACCTTGAGAAAAGAGCGGACGGTTCCGTTCAATTTCTCTCATCCTCGGGGGAAACCCTAGTGTTACCGAAAGAATCAAAGGCATGCAAGCAAGCTATCAATTACTTCGACCTTTGCTTGGAAGAAAATAGTCATCTCAGCAAATTTCGGCCCAATGCCGTTTTTATTGATGCCTAATCCTTGATTTTGGCTAACCATGGAAAAGGACGATTCAGGGACTGATCGTCGCCTTCCCCAGGGCCAAAACAGTCCTCTTTCCGATTTCCTGCTGATTGAAAGAATCAATCAGTGCCCCAAGTTGGCCTCCTTGAAGAGTATCAACGAAACCCTGCACGACCTTCTTGATTCGGATGTCAGTTTTGTTGCGCAAATTGCCGAAGTCATCCGGCTTGATCCATCCCTGACCACACGCGTACTTGACTTGGTCAATTCCATATTTTTCGGGAGCAAGGACGAAAAAAGGATTTCTGGCGTAGAGGAGGCATCCATTTTCCTTGGCTTGAACCGAATCAGGGAACTGATCTCCGCGACCCCGATTATCGAGGACATCATGGAACTGGGAAAAGGCTCTCAATCCTTCCCTTGGACTGACTTTTGGCGGCACAGTATCGGATGCGCAATCCTGACAAGAGAAATTCTTTCACTCACAGATGAGGAATTCGAGGATGAAACGGATTACGTAGCCGGTCTCCTGCACAACTTGGGAAAACTGATCCTGGCCATCACCTTTCCCGACCTTTTTGAAAAAGTGTACCAAAAGACCCATCGACAAGCGGACGATTTTCTTAGCATGGAAAGAAAAACAGTGGGTTGGGATCACGCAAAAATCGGAGCCTACTACCTTTGGAATCACCATATCTCCGATGACATAGTGGATGCTGTGCACTGGCATCACGAACCACTGCGTTCGGAAAATCATCAAAAGCTTGCCGGCGCCATCCAAGTGGCGGACTTCATTACTTCAGGAATAGGGGTTGAGGGGTTGGTCAGACAATCTCCCCCAATCGAAAAATCACACAGCGAACTGGATGGATGGAAAATTCTTTTCGATGACAAAAGTGCTCAAGAAATGGAATCCATAGAGCACGAATTAAACGACACCGTAGAGAGAATTTCGCAAACCCTTCACGGAATCCTGTGAAAGGGAAACGCAACCCTATAACCTGACCCACTGATCTTCCCGGGCGGCTTTGGCCACCTTCATTGCTCCAATCGCCACAAAAGGCTTTACCTCGCGTGAGGAAATACGCACTTCGGGCTCTTCGTAACCATCATCAAGAAGGAGGCGTTGCAACTCCTGATCTATGTTCCTGATACGACTGCCTCCACCGGTTAACACAATATTCTGCAAAAGAGAGAAGACGGAGAGCGGAGAAGCCATCGCTATAACCTTTTTCACGGACTCGAAAATCTCCAGAACAAGTTCGTTGCAGGCTGTGCCCACTTGTTTTCCTATTTCGATTTTGCGGGGTTTTCCGCCAACTGGCACCTTGACCCGAGCCCCGGACTCGCTTTCTCCTGCATAGGAGTAGGACTCCTTGTAGCTTCGAATCATGGACAAAGGTACGTCGACCTCCGGATACGCTTCCCGTATCGCCTTGTCCAGGATCACATCCACCTCATTCCCGGCAAAAGGGATGCTCATCAAATCCTCGGGCTTGGGAAAGTAACCCTGCACGATGCAAAAATCGGTTGTGCCTGCCCCTATATCGATGAAAAGCGAATTGCTGACGGGGTCCTGATAGTCAGGGTCACCCAATCTTTCCTCGTCTCTCATACCAAGCGCAGCAAGAAAGGGTTCGGGTATGAAAAGAATTCCATCAAAGGCTCCTTTGGCAGCCTTCTTCAAGTTTTCCTTGGCTTCGCCATCGGCTACGGCTGGAATGCCTACCACGCAAAGAACCTCCCTCTTTCTCTCGGGATCTATTTTGTCACGCAGATAAGTCAGAAAGGATCTGGCTGCATCAATATCGCAAACCACTCCATCGCTCAAGGGATTAACCAATCGGAGATGCAATTCGTTTGAGATCGCCTCATCCCCATGCAGCATGGAAGAGTTTCCGGGCAATATACCGGAAAGTATTCCATCCTCAGGATAACCGACCACGGTCGGCACAAGCTCTCCGGGAACCTCCTCTGAGCCAGGCTTGGTCAACTTAGTTACGAAACACGACTGCAACGTTCCCAAATCCAGACCCACATACATTTTCCTCTTTTTGTCTCCAGTAGGCGTGGATGAAGTTGGCGAGGACTCGGAAGCCTCCTGATCGTGTTCGTCAATGTTTTCAGTCATGTGGGTAAAAGAATTTTTTATGCATAGTGCACAAAGCTATTCATCTTTTGGCAACGATAACCTGTACTTGGCAAACACATTTTTATGAATCGTCGACACTCAAGACTTCATCAATCATTTGTTCAATTTCATCAAATCTTAAGCCGATACCCATCGGAGGGTCCAATTCAGCATCCATATCTTCGGTATCCGAATCAAGTTCCAATTCTTCTTCGGCATCCTGCTCATCAACTTCTGCGACCGGACTCTCGTCACGCTCGCCGTCAATTCCATCCGATGAAGGTTCCGCATCGGAAATGGGAGACCGGGCCAACGATTCTTCAAGTTTCAGGACCACGCCATCCATCCGGCTCGATGCCTCCTTCAACTCTTTTCTAACAATAGACGCCACCCGAGCTTCAAACCTGCCGGCAAACAAGTCAAAGGCCACAGCCAATTCCTCCGCCCGCGCCGATTCATCGTCAAAAAGCTCCTTGAGCTTGGCTTTTTTTTCGGAAGCGTCCAAGGAAGTCGATTTGGCCCATGACACGACCAATCCCGGAATCTCGTCCTTCAATACTTCGATCGCACCTGACTCGTCACCAATCAGGCGCTTGACGCATGCCTTGCGAAAACCACCCTTTAGGGCATCCAATGGACTGGCGGAAAGCTGATTCATCTCGTTCTTAACTCGCTTACCCGTTTCAGTGAACCGGTACAACCCTATTCTCCACGAAATTGAGCCTCCGTCCAAATTCGGGCCTTTTCCTCAAGTGCATCCTCACAGTTTGAATCAAGACCCACGCGATCAGTCAGGAACGCAAGAAAATCATTGGAAAGAGGAGCAACAAAATCCGGCCCGTCGTCGACGAAACCAAATGTGCGGGCATGCAGTGCCTGTCTTCTCATACCCAAAACGGGCAACCATTCCTCCTGCCAGCCATTGCGACAAAACTCGAGATAATATTCCTCATCCAAGCCATAAAGTTTTTCGCCAACCAGAGGGAAACCCATCGATTGGGCATGGACACGGATTTGATGTTTGCGGCCGGTTTTCGTCACAACCGAGCAAAGGGTGTAACCGTTTTTGGAAAAGAGAGGAAAAAAGTTCGTTTCCGCACTCTTCGACTTGTTTGTCCTCCCAACGACCCTTTGCTTGACGAAAACAGGGCTGTCGGGATCTTTCCCCAAATAGCCCGCCACCCTCGTCTCCTCGGTCAGTTCGCCCGCAAGAATCGCCCAGTAGCTTCTTCTGACCTTTCGTTGCTCCAGAGACTTTTGCCAAAACCTGCCAGCAGCCTTGTTTTTTCCCAAAAGAATCAAACCACTCGTTTCACGGTCAAGGCGGCCAACCAGGTATACTTGATCCAATTGACAAGATTCCCTGACGGCACCGACAAGACTCGACCAGGGGCCCTTTTTCGATGGATGGCAAACCAACCATCCCGGTTTATTGAATACGATGATCGAGTCGTCCTCGTAAACCAGCCAAGATTCAAGCTCACGGGGATCGACCAAGGGAGCGATGTCCCTCTGCGGGGAACCAGAAAGGTGTTGAGGCAAAGACTGATTGGCGGGATTCACAAAAAAAAGTTGAAACAAAATTGGTAAAGGACAGCGGAGTGCGCTTTGTTAGTTATGAGTGGATGCTCGAAGGCACCGAAACACAGTTAACAAAAAAATACATGTATATGAAGAAAAACCTGATTATCTCCGGCCTACATCTCGACCTTACCGACGCTCTCAAAAACATCGTTAGCGACAAGATGGAAAAAATCTTTAAGCACGAAGAAAAAATCATAAGAGCGAGGGTGGAACTGGACCAGGATTCGCGATCTTCATCCCACAAAAATCAATTTACAGCCAAAGGGCACCTTGAACTCAAGGGTTCGACCATAACGATCTCGAGTTCGAGCGACAACCTTTACAAGGCAATCGACGATCTCATCGAAAAACTTGACCGAGGTCTCCGCCGCAAAGCCAGACTTAAAAGAGTCAAAAGAAAACAAGTTTCCCTTCAAGATCTTCCGAATGCCGCTTAAGTAACATCGGCGAACAATATTTTGCCCCAAAAGGCTCCCTGCATGCAGGGGGCCTTTTTTTGTATCTCAGGTAGATTCCAGCAAGAAATCCACGGCGGCATTCAATATCACATGGATCGAAGCCATTTTTCC
>Ga0315322_10000560_pt1 | contig 27805 bp, 24 predicted proteins | sample M110021515metaG_FD_203461 | JGI IMG/M metagenome (GOLD analysis project Ga0315322, IMG submission 203461) | Ammonia-oxidizing marine archaeal communities from Monterey Bay, California, United States - M1 100m 21515 | ecosystem: Environmental > Aquatic > Marine > Intertidal zone | place: USA...
CATATTGAACTCGTCTACAGCGAAGCCGATCCCCGGGACACCAAGACCAGGAGTGCCAAAATTCAACCAGGCGGCAATCGAATCCGTCTTGTCCGCATCCTTCAGGACGCCATTACAGCCACCGTTTAGGTTTAGGTCGCTCACCGCCTCTTCAAGGCCGATCGCAATGCGATCGACTTCGGCTTCGGCGCCCATCCAGGAAGCGCCAAATGTTGCCGTACCGCCTTCGGGGTCGTGCAAGTCGTAGTCCCACGTCACGTCGGAAGCGAGATCGTCAATATAGGCGATTAGATTGTGAGTGTTCAGCAAGTCGCCATCGTGATCTTGTGTGTCGTTGCTCTCGCTAATCAGAGCAACGAGGTTGCCTTGCAGTTCGACCAATCCGAACGAGCCGCCCGCGGGCGCGAGAGCGACGGCGTCCATCAGGCCTGCTGCGCCTGGAGGTAAGATGCCCGCCAATCCAAGCGCAGGGTCGATCGCTTCGCACCAGCGCGGGATCAGATCGCCCGAGTCTGGATCGCTGTTCAGATTACAGTTTGCTTCGTCTTCAGGAGAGATCGTCGCAACAAAGCTGCCGTCGACAACAAGTACTTTAGCGCGCCCCACAAGGCCCGTATTCACAGCGTCCATAGCGAAGGTCGGGTGACCGAAGTAGATGTAGTGAAGCACCTCGTCGGTCATGTCCCCATCGGCCAGGTTTGCACATTGCACCGGGAGCCAGGCGCTATCGAACAAGCCCGGATCGTTCAGGTCTGCGCCCTCTTCGATCTCATCGACGAGCGCGGCGATTAGCCAGCCCTCGTCCGCAACACCGTCGCCAGCGACGTCGAGCGCTTCAGCATCAAACGCAGTCGTTTCGCTGCGGAGTGCGACCGAAGTCGGCGTGACACTACCCGCTATGTTGGAACCATCCAAGAGCGCCAGCACGAACGAGTCCGTACCGTCGGCGTCGCCATCGAGATCGCCATCGACGCTCTCGTCAATGGTCAAAAGGATCAAGTCGTCGCGCTCGCCGAGGATTCGGCACGAGTCCAAACTGGAGCCCGGACCAGCCACGCTATTTGGTGTCTCCGGAGCTGTCGCATCGACGAAGCAGATGTTGGTAAAGCCGACATCATGGGCCGCCGGCGTCACAAAGTAGAAGCGCTCGGTCGTAAGTGCCCCGCGAATGCCCGCGCTGCGCTCGACATCCGAAACGTAAACAGGGTCGACCCCGTCGACGGTGTTCCAGTGCATTAGAACAAGATCCGTCGCTCCGATTGGACCGCCGTAGTCAACGCCCATGATGAGCTCGTCAACGACCAAGAAGAATTCACCGTCGAGGATGTACACCTCGTCAGCTTGTAGGTTGGTCGACGTCGTCACGCCGTCGAGTAGCGAGACGCCCATCGTCACCTTATCGTCGGGAGTTCCATCCCCGTCAATGTCAGTCCCTGAGGCCCCTGTGTCTACCTCTATCGCCAAGAACGCCGCGAAATCTCCAGCGACGACAGGCGTGAAAGAAACGTCCGCAGCCTGGCTCGTGGCCTGACCAAGAAACGTCGGCACGCCTCCGCTGTCTTTGCTACCGCACGAGGCGATGAGGAGAGCAGTGCAAAGGGCGAGAGTTGTGGATTGGAAACTTGAATCGCGACGCATAAATAGGATGTGGTAGTCGATTAGGGGCGCGAACAGAATAACCAAAGTTGCCCCGTGCTGGACAGAGTCCCGGGAAGGGATTGCACAAGCCCGGCCACGTGGCATGATGGTCCCATGGCCATCCTTCTGGCAAGCCCCCCATTTGCAGACACTTTTGGTTACTCGATGCCCCCCCCCGGCCTCTTGCGGCTTGGCGGCTTCGTTCGTGAGGCCGGATTCGAGGTGCATCTTGAGGACCTTGCTTTCCGATTCGCAAATGGCGAGCTACCCGCAACGGATGAGTTGGGCCTTGCGAGTGCGGAGTTTTTACTGGAGTGCATGGAGCAGTCGCGCGGGCCATGGGCGCTCGGTCTCTCGACGATGGGCGCAACACTACCCATTGCACTTGTTATCGCACGAATCGTTCGCGAGCGAATCCCCAACCTCCCCATCCTGCTTGGGGGCCCGGGAACGACGGGATCGGACGAGAGCATCCTTGAGCGCTTCCCCTTCGTCGATGCCATCGTTCGTGGCGAAGGCGAAGCGACGCTCTGCGAGTTGCTCACCCAGCGTCAGTCGGGCCATTTCCAATACGAAGGCATCCCCGGCGTCACTTGGCGCAACGCGCAAGGCGCCGTTGTTCGCGAGGCCGATCGAATCGTGTTCTCGGACCTTGACGAGGTCGCTACGCCCGCATGGGACCTCTTGCCCACAATCGCCTCCTATAAAAGGATCACTGGCGCAGCTGACGGGTTAGTGCCCATCGACTCGGGGCGCGGATGCGCGTTTGACTGCAGCTTCTGCACCATTGGTCGCTATTGGGGCCGCCGCTCTCGCACGCTCTCCCCCGAGCGCCTAGCCGACGAGGTGCTCGCGCTCGAACGCATGCCCGGCGCCAAAAGCGCCTATCTCTGCCACGACATTTTTGGAGCAAATCGCGCCGCTGCATCTGACTTTTGCACCGTTATGAAGCAGCGCGCGCAAGGTCAGAAACCCTTCCCTTGGGAGGTTCGCGCGCGTGTCGACCACTTGGACTACGAGCTGATCGAGGAGATGGCGAGTGCAGGCTGCTACCGCGTTCTGCTTGGTATCGAATCCTCAAGCGATGAGGTGCGGCGAGCTGCCAATAAGCCATTTCAAGGCGCACCTACAAGGGTGGACATACTAAAGACGGTGCAGCACTTGTCCGAAGCCGGGGTCACTCCGATTCTCTCCCTGATTTTGGGGCTTCCAGGCGAGGGCGATCCCGAACTAAGAGACACGTTAGATTTCGCCGCAGAGGCATCACTCGCCGGTGCCGCACAGCTCTCTTTTCACTTAGTGAATCCGCAGCCGGGTTGCGATCTTGGTGAAAGCTTCGCGAAAGAGTCCTCTCCCGTTGACGGGATCGCGCCTGACATGGCATTAGGCGCGGGGTTGACGGAACCTGAGCAAGAGCTAATCCGCGCTATGCCCGACCTGTTCTCCTCGTGGAGCCTACTCACGGGACTACCGGGGGGGGAAGCGCACTTGCTCCACCTCTCGCGCATCGCCAAGACCTTGCCCGAGGCGCTTATGCGCTACCCTCGAACAATCGCCGCCGTAAAGCGCGTGCTTAATCTCGACACCTTAGACTTCGCGAACATGATTCTCGAGCGCACATGCAGTCTGGAAGGCATAGCTCGCGAACTAAACCACCCGCTGGTTGACGATCTCCTTTTGTGGGAGATGTCGCGCCTACGCGTTGCGGCTCGCGGCCCCGTCCAAGCCCAAGGGCAAGCCCCAATGTGCGTGCACGTCGACACGATCGCAGTGCGTTTTGAGCTAGCTACTATCGACCAACTTCTCGCCCAACCGGGCGTGCTCCCCACTCCTTTACCGGATCCGATCTTCTTCGCTGTCGGTGCTAAACCAGGTGCGGGTGAGGGCGGTAGTAGTGTGCAAACTCTGCGTATCACGCCGGATTTGGCCAAGCTACTCGACATCCTTCGCGCAGGAGCAATCGAACCCGGCGGACCCTTAGGGGATAAGCCCCTTGATACGATCGAACACCTCGCCAACGTTGCGGAGGGCTGTCTCGTATCCATGACACAGTCCCCCACGCCATAACCGTCACTCCCCCCTATGTCCGACTTCCCGATCACACTCCTATTCCCGCCGCAAGCACACTTCACGCAACCCTATATGGGGCTTGCCTGCCTGAAGGCATGGCTTCAGGCGCAAGGATTCTCCGATGTTCAACAGGTCGATGCTAGCGTGCTGTCATACGACCACTTCCTATCGCCGGACTATTTACGCTGGGCCGTTCGCCGTAGCGAAGCACGCAACGGGCTAGAGCAGTTCGAAGATCGAGACGAGCTCTCCTTTAGCAACATGGATGCCTACCGCTCCGCGGCCGAAGTTGCCGTCAGTGGTGACGTGCTTGCCGATCGCGTCGACGGAGCAAAGGCCGTCATTCGTGGCGATGGCTTTTTCGATCCCTCGCGATACATTCCCGCGTCACGCACACTCTTTCACTCGCTGCGTGTCGTCTCAGCAGCTTGGGCTCCGACAAAGTTGACACCGCACAATTTTACGATGGCCTACTCCATCGACCGCTCCGAAGACGTGCTCGCCGCGACGTTGGACGAAGACCAAAACCCCTACATCTCCTTTTACCGCGAGTGCATCCTGCCCGACTTGATCAAGCGCAAGCCACGCGTCCTTGGCATTTCGGTCATCTACGGAAGCCAGCTCATCCCAGCGCTTACACTGGGCCGGCTTGTGAAAGAGGCGCTACCCGACTGCCACATCACAGCGGGTGGTGGTTTTCTCGCCTACATCGGCGCAAAGCTCCTAGCTGCACCAGCAATCTCTGCGTGTTTGGACTCGATCGTTTTTCATGAAGGTGAAAAGCCTTTGGAAGAGCTGTGCTGCGCACTGCGCGATGGCGGTGACTTGTCAAAAATTCACTCGCTCGGCTACTACGCGAACGGTGACGACGGCGTCGTCAGGGGCATCAAAAACCCCGGCGGCCACCCCATCGCACTCAATGACGCGCCGATGCCCGACTTCGATGGCACGCCGTTCGAAAAGTATTTCTCCCCCGAAGTCGTTTTGGCGTACGACGTCAACCGTGGGTGTTATTACGGCGAATGCAGCTTCTGCACCTTGCCCACTGTGATTGGCCCCGGCTATCGGACGCGCAATGCGGAGACCATTGCGGCACATGTCAAAACGATGCGCGAGAAGTACGGCTTCTCCAACTTCAACTTCATTACCGATTGCCTGCCGCCCGGCATGATCCGCGAATTGCCTGAGCAGCTGATCGAGCAGAAGTCCGACATTTTGTGGTGGTGCGATGCCCGTGTCGAACCTCGCGCCTACACCAAAGAGGGTGCGGAGCGCCTGTACGAATCGGGTTGCCGCAAGCTTCTGTTTGGTTTCGAAACGGCCGTTCCGCGACTTCTAAAATTGATGAAGAAGGGTCAAACGCCCAAGCGCACTCTCGAGGTTGCCACCAACTGCAACAACGCCGGGATTAGCGTCACGTTTTATGCGATGGTCGGCTTTCCCAGCGAGACGGTGGAAGAGGCTCGCCAAACACTCGCTCTGCTGCGCGCAAACGCCGCGGGCACGCGTGGTCCCGATGGGAGGATGGGCCCCGTTCGCGAGGTTAGCCTGCAGACTTTCCACGTAGATGAAGTCGCTGAAGTGTTCCGGGACCCGACCACCTACGGGGTCGAGCTTCTCCCCGATGCAAACGCCGACCTTCAGCTCTATCACGATTTCCACGCGAATGACGGTATGAGCCAACTCGAAGCCGCCGAGATGTTCGACGAGATCATGGCGGGCCTGCGGGAGAGCCTTCCGCTCTTTCATGAGGACACGTTTTTCTACTTCACGCAGAAAAGCCACTACTTCCTTCACTTGGCAAGCGGCCTTTCACCTGATCAGTTCATCGAGCACTGCCGCGCCGCGGGTATCGCGCGCCAAGCCGAACTCAAGGAAGCCAACCGCGCCGAGTTTTTGCTCGCACTTCAAGTTCTACCCGACTGCTCTACGCGTGAGATTCCCTTTAGCTACACGGAAGTTGCACGTCGACTTGCCCACCCCCTTGCACGTGCAGCGCGCCCAGATTTCTTGACGGGTACATTTTTGCCTGACCTCGAAATCGAAGCAGCCAAGGTCTTGGGCTCCCTTTGTCAAACAAAGGAAAAGAAGCGAGTCTTAGCCTACTCGCCAGGTTCTACAGAGTTCGTTGAGCTTAGCATCGACGGAGAAGCTGTCCTAGACGCGTTGGCGGACGCGGGCAGCTACGGAAACTTGATCGAGACTCTGGATAATCCCAGTGGGCCTGAGCGGGAACGCCTGGACACCTTTGTACACGAGCTGCACAAGCTCGGACTCCTATTCAGCCCCAGCTCCGCACTCCCCTCGAGCGCGCGACATGCCAATCTCACCGAGACGAAATGAACAACGACTCCAACGAAAAGAAATCAGCCGAGGAAGTCAAAGCCGAGGCGAAGCCCAAAGTCGACCCCAAAAAGCTAGACCTTGGTGCGCTTGACTTATCCGTAGAGAAAGTCGAAGAGCGGATCTCGCCCAGTGAGACGAACGTCTTCGACAAGTGACCTTTGGCTTCACTCCCCCACACATTCGACTCCCCCTCGTGAACAAACTCTACCTAGTTTCCCTGATTCTCTTCCTTGCCCTTGGTTCGCTAGCTCTTGGCGGGAGCGCTTTTCAGGACGAGGCGATAGAGGGTAAAATCAAACTCGCTCCGCTTCACATCCCCGCGCCTGCACCTGACGGCAGGCCCGAGATGCTGGAAGGCTGGGAGTCGATGGACTGTGTCGAATGCCATAAGGAGATTGCGCAGGAGTGGGCAGGCACACTGCACGCACTAGCCTGGGTGGACGAGCGCTATCAAGAAGCCATCGCAAACAAGCGTCGCCCGCAGAGCTGCCACGGCTGCCACATCCCGCAGCCCCTTAACTTGCGCCCGCTCGGCGGCAAGCCGCGCCCGCGCAACCCGAACGCCGAAGTGCCCGAAGAGACATTACACACCGGCATTTCGTGCATCTCCTGTCACCAGGGCCCCGAGGGCGAGATGCTCGGCCCATTCGCCGACGCCGAGCCAACCGATGCACACGCGTCGAAGCAGGGCGCAGCCTTCGGCGAGGGGACGCTAGCGGACGCGATTTGTATCAACTGCCACCGCACTAATGTCGGTCCTGTGATCGGCATCGCCAAGGACTTCGAGACCACGCGCCAAGCCGACAAGGGGCTATCGTGCGTCGGCTGCCACATGTCTGCAGTTGATCGACCTGCGGCACTCGTACCACAAGAAGACGGCTCACTGCTGGCGTCTCAAGTCCGGCGCGGCCGCAGCCATGCACTGCAGACACCGCGCGACCCTGATTTCTTGGCTGGAGCTTTTGGGCTTGAGGCGCGCCTCACCGCAACCGGCGCCGAGCTTCTGATTACCAACCAAGCTGGCCACCGCGTCCCAGGGCTCAAGACGCGTAGCATGACCTTTACTGTCACGCTTATCGATGCCGATGGAGAGAGTACGCATCTAATCGATTCGCGCTCCTACTTACCCGTTGATGGCACGATCGCGATCGCAATCGAAGCTAAAACACCACCAACGAAGCTCCATGTCAAAGCGACCCATCTCTGGGCCGGTGTAAAAGGGCCCGTTGTCTTCATCGACAAGAGTCTCAACCTGTAGTCTGGATTTGCTTCCCTCCTTAGCCCTCTCCCTTGTCCTTGTCGCTGCCCCGGCGGCATCGTCGCCAATGATCCGCGGCTTGGCTGCCACTCAGCCTGCAGTTCTTGTCACTGCCAAAGATGCTGTCGAGAAGCTGGATAAGTGGTTCGCGCAAAACATTCGTCGTAGGGAGAGGCTTGGACCCTCTCAAATCGACGAGCTCGAGAGACTTGTCGAAGACCTAGGGAAGCTCGCATCGGGGGGATCGAAATCCTCTTTAGAAGCGCGCGTCTTGCTATTGGACACTGCGGGCTACGGCATGGCCCAGTCCGACTCTTCCTACAGCGCGAGCACGATCCGCCGGATCGCCCAAGACAACATGAGCCGCCGGTTGAAGCCGGGAAGTAACAGTAAACTTCTCAACTGGCTCACGGATGAAGTCCTGCTGCTTCCCGACCGCTACACGTCGCTGCAACGATCTGTCGCCGTACGCGCACTTGAGCAGCGCTGCACAGAGCACCAGCCTTCGGCCCACTTGCTACTGGCGTTGGCCCGAGCTGGGCGCGACACAGACGCTAATGTTCGAGCGCCCGCTCTAAGTGCCCTCCGAGGTCGGCCCGAGGACTTCATTACCAGCTTCTTCCTGTCGGGCTTGGAGCGTGGGAAGGTCTCTCCCGAGATGCTCGCAGATCACATGCGTTTGGCGGCTCAGGACAAGCGCGCCGAGGTCCCCACCGCAGGCGTGGCTGCATCCCGAGTTCGACGTTTGCTGGACTACGTTGCGCCGCGCCTGTTCCATAAAGACTGGCGTGAAGCCAGCCGCTGCATCGCTTTGATGCCCTTACTTGATGCCGACATGGCAGTCCCGATGCTTGTTGAGGGACTAAACCAATGGGTTGCGGCGACCAATGCCGGCGAGGGCTCTCGCCGTGTCGTACACGAGTGTCGCCAAGCCTTGACCTTGTTCGCGGGCCGCGACCTTGGCCTGAATCCAGAGATCTGGGCCAAATGGTGGCGGCTTCAAAGTGACCCAGAAGTCGTGGCGGCTCCCGCCGCTGTGCAAAGTGCTAGCGCCACATTCTTCGGACTTCGCCCCGTGTCGGACAAGCTACTCTTCCTGATAGACCGCTCGGGAAGTATGCGCGAGAGCTACGGCCCCCAGAACTCGCGTTTTGACGAGGCCGTCGACCGCTTGCTCTACACGCTTCGCGACCTAGGCGAGAAGACTCAGTTTCGGGTCGTGCTCTTCTCCGATGGTATTAAGACGTTTGATACGGAGCTCACGCTCGCGACCGAGGGCAATCTAAAGAGTCTCAAGGGCTGGGCACATAGGGTTGGCACCGGTGGCGGAACCGACTTGGCAGGCGGCGTCCAAGGTGCGTTCCCAGGACTCACCACGGGTAAGCTCGACCCAAACGAAATCGATGTGGACACTGTCATCGTCCTTTGCGATGGCGAGACTGAGAACCCCGATTGGGTGGCGCCGTGGCTCGCTCGTTACAACGACGCGGCGCGACTCAAGTTTCACTGCGTCAACCTTGGCGGTAAGCCGGGCGGCGTTCTGGAAGCGCTCGCCAAGGGAAGCGGTGGCCGCTTCGTCCTTGCCGAAGACAAGTAAGCGAGAATCCGGCTCCTATCCCTTATTCCACGACGGAGGGTCTTCTGCGCCCCTCTCTGACCAACTCGGCGATCTCGCCTTCGCTCCATGTGGTCAGGACCCAGCCCGGGTCAAAGAACAGCACAACGCCTCGATCTACGTCTTGGATATCGGAGTAGCTCGCACTTGCGCTCAATGCTTGCCCCACGGGAACGGACATCGTCAGACTCCACCCGCTGATATCGGATCCGTACCATGCCATCACGCTGCCACCCGTCGGGCTCTCCCAGACATCTATAGGCGCGCCGAGTTGGGAAAGGCAGTCCTGGAGCGTCGTCTGCCCGGCAACCCAGCTTGCGCTGCTGTGAGGCGGCACAAGCTCGTAGTGTTCCGTACGCCCAAGGTTGCCCGACAGGCAGGAGCACAAAGGAAGCGACGTGCAGATGACAACAAGTGCCATACTGAGATTTCGGAAGCTGGCCACGAAGGACTAGTCCTTGTCCGACCAGGGCATGCCGTATCCGGTCTCGTCCGCTTTTAGGGTCGAGCCGACGTGTGTCAAGTTGCTCGCCTCGTCAAAGAAAACCCACACGCGATCTTGGTGGCTATCCGAGTTGTAAAATCCAACGACTACAAGCAAGAGCCCCGTCTTTTTGCTCTCGGTGTAGTCGTAGCGGTATGCACTTCGATTTCCAAGCTGCACGACTTCGGTCGGCGCGCCCAGAACTTCGGTGACACGCGCAGCGCTGTCGCCGACCTCGAGCGCTGCTACGGCTTGTGCCGGGATGGGCTCATGCGTTCGGTTGCGAGCGAAAGCACAAGAGGAGACAAGCAAGGCTAGCAGCCCAGCAGCCACGAGAGAGCGAAGGGAGTAGTGATTCATAGACCTATCCTAGCGTACGATGGGATTGAGCGAACAGTGCGATGCCAGTTTGACAAGTGCTCGAACCGAACTGTTGTAGGGGACTCCCGAAGTATCGGTCTTGGGACGAGCACATTGCGTCGAAAGGCCAAAGCGACTGACCGCGACAGGAACCGCAATATCCGTGTCGCCGGCGGCGCCAAGGTTCGGCTGAACAGCCTTCTGGAAGAGGCTTCAAAGGATACGGTTAATACGAAAAAGCCCTTGGTGGATACTCGCCAAGGGCTTTTCGAAGTTACTCGCTACCGAGTTCGATTCCAACCTGCTAGCCGAGCAAGTCCAACAGCAGGTTTGGCATAAGTCCCAAGGCAAGGACGCCGATTGCGCAAGCTGCGGTCACGATGCTCGCAGGCAGCGTCTGGGGCGCCAGCTTGGCCCGTTCGCCTTCGGCGAGAGGCTCCATCCACATCGTCACGATGACGCGCAGGTAGTAGCCTAGCGCAATCACGGAGAACAGAGCGCCGAGGATCGCAACGGCGATCATCTCTTGCTTGACGAGCAGCATGAACACGTAGAACTTACCCATGAATCCCCCCGTTGCCGGGATACCGCCAAGCGAGAGCATGAATAAGGTCATCGCGGCGGCAACGGCTGGACGGCGACGGGCGAGCCCGCGCATTCCATCGAGGGTGATCATGTGCTCGCCTTCGCGCTCGAGCATCGCAAGCAGACCGAACGCGCCCGTAGATGTGAACAGGTAGGCCGCCATGTAGAACAGCGTGGCGTTCATCGACTCGTCGCGAACCGCATCGTCCCCACCCGATGCCAAGATGGCAGCCATGACAAGCATGACGGTTCCGGCGTGCGCGATACCCGAGTAGGCCAGCATGCGCTTGACGTTCGACTGCACGAGTGCGCCGAGGTTACCGGCGGCCATCGTAAGTAGAGCAATGGCGGCGATGATGCCCGTTGCTGCCGGCGGAAGCAGGAAGCTTGCGGGGATCAGGAAACCGAAGGCCGCAGCTTTCGTGCCTGTGGCCATCAGGGTCGTGACCGGTGTCGGGCTGCCCTGGTAGACGTCGGGGACCCAAAGGTGGAACGGGAAGACCGAGACCTTGAAGAAGATGCCAGCCATTAGCAGCGCGCCACCGATCAGTGCGATCGGTGTGCGGGCGACATCGCCTTGGAACAAGCTCGCGAGCTCGACCAAGTTGACGGTACCCGTTGCCGTGTAGACAAGAGCTGATCCGAACAAGAAGAACGCAGCAGCGAAGGCACCGAGAAGGAAGTACTTGAGGCCGGCCTCGATCGAATCGTGACGGTCGCGGCGGAAGGCAACGAGTGCGTACAACGGAAGGGACAGGATCTCGAGTCCGATGAAGAACACAAGCAGATCTTGAGCACCCACCATCAGGATCATTCCCGCCGGTGCGGACAAGAGCAGCATGTCGTGCTCGCCACAGAACTCCTTGAGTTTGCCCTCGTAGTAGCCCATGCCGTAGACCCACGCGGACAGCGCGCCGATCGCAAAGATCATGCTGAAGAGCGCCGTCACTGTCGAGACGCCGTAGGTTCCGCCGAGAACGGAGATCGCGGGCTCGCCAACTTGACCAAAGGCGCAGACTGCCGACGTGACAAGAGCAGCGATCACCACGACGGGGCGAAGTTGCCCAGCGCCCTTGATGATGTCGACGAGCAGCATGAGCAGCGCGCCCACGGCCAAAGCCGTGAACGGCATCAATGCTGCCGTTGCCCCGCCCGTGAAGACCTCGCTGAACTGATCTTGAAGCGCGGTCGTAGCCTGAGCGGCTTCTTGAATCATGAGATTAGCAATCATCGGGAGACCTCCGTGAGGTTCTCTTCCGTTGTGAGCGGCAGGGCCGCAGTGGCCTCGCCTTCAAGTGCCTCGAGGTTGGCTAGCTTGACGCCGGCTTCATCGATGCGAACCACAAGAGCGTCGATGCTGCCATCGAGTTCCTTGAGGAAGGCGTTGGGCTGGACACCCATCCAGAAGCACAGGGCGACCATCGGCAACATCAGGCCTATCTCGCGGCCGTTGATGTCTTTGAGGTTCCGGTTCTCCTCGCAGGTCAGCGGACCGAAGAGCATGCGGCGTGTTGCCGACAGCAGGTAGATCGCGCCGAAGATTACGCCGGTGACACCGACCGAGGCCCACAGCGGGCTAGCCTCGAATGAGCCTGCCAAGATCATGAACTCGCCGACGAAACCGTTGAGGCCGGGAAGGCCAACGCTCGAGAGCATCGAGATGATGAAGAATAAGGCGAAAATGGGCATTGATGCCGCGATGCCGCCGAACTCGGCGATCACGCGGGTGTGGCGACGCTCGTAGACCATGCCGACCAGAAGGAAGAGCAGGCCTGTCGAAAGTCCGTGGTTGACCATCTGAAGGATCGATCCGCGCAGTCCGATTTCGGTCAGGGCGAACATGCCCATGACAACGAAGCCGAGGTGGCTCACCGACGAGCAAGCGATCAATCGCTTGATGTCGGTTTGCGCCATCGCGAGGAAGGCACCGTAGACGATGCCGATTGCGCCAATGCCCATGAAGAGCCCTTGGTTTTGCAGCGCCATCATCGGGAACATGCCGATCGCAAAGCGAATCAGGCCATAGGTTCCCATCTTCAAAAGCACGCCGGCCAGCAACACCGAACCCGAAGTAGGTGCTTGGGTGTGCGCGTCGGCAAGCCAAGTGTGGAACGGCAGGACCGGCACCTTGATGCAGAAGGCCAAGGCGAATGCGAAGAACATCCAGCCTTGGTCCGCAACGGGCAGCTCGCCCGCAAGCACCATCAAGGATTCCATGTTCGTCGTCTGCGTGGCCAGTACCAGCGCGATGATGCCAACGAGCATCACCAGGCTTCCGGCGACCGTATATAGGAAGAACTTGATCGTCGCGTAGATGCGCTGATCGCCTCCCCAAATGCCGACGATGAAGTACAGCGGAACAAGGCTGACCTCCCAGAACACATAGAACATGACGATGTCCATCGACAGGAACACGCCGAGCATGCCCGTCTCCATGATCAGCATCCAGACGAAGAACTCTTTCACACGATCGTGGATGTGTCCATAGGTGGACAGAATCACGATCGGCATCAGAATCGATGTCAGGCCAACCATCAGCACACTGATGCCGTCCATTCCCAAGCGGAAGTAGACGTCAATACTAGTGCCGGGGAGCGTGAACCAAGCGGCCTCGCAGGTGTCCTGCAAGGCGGCCGAGGTCCCGTCGAAACCCGCGTAGATGCTGAGCCCGATCAGACCGGTCACCACCGTCGTCGCGAGGGCAACGAGGCGGATGGCCTTGGTCTGGGCAGCGGGCATCGCCATCACCAGGATCGCCCCGATGAGGGGCAGGAAGGTCAATACGGTTAGGGAGTCCATATCAGATCCAGATCAGGAGCAGGGATAGGGCGGCCGCACCGAAACCCATCCAGACGGCGTAACTCTTGACGCTACCGGTGGTCATCTTGCGGGTGTCATCGCCGACGAGCTTCGCAATCGATGCGGCGCCGTTGACGACCCCATCGATGAAGAACTTGTCGATGATGGCGGAGATGAATTCAGAGAGAAGGCGCACGGGGATCAGGATGAAGACCTCGAAGAGGCCGTCGAGGCGCCAGGCGGCGCCAAGGAATCCCGTGAGTCTGGGCGCGCGGCGCGCAAAGGACAGGTCCGGCTCGGGGCCTTTCAAGTAGCGACGGAAGCCGAGATGGCTGAAGACGAGTGCGATGACCGAGCCGAGAGCAAGCAAGCCCCACTCGACGCCGTGACTGGCGTGCTCGTGGACCAAGTGCAACTTGACAAGGACTTCGTGGCCGACGGCTGTCACGGGCTCGAGCCAGCTGTGCAGAACAGGGTGCTCGGTGAGGACGGCCGGCAAGTTCAACAAGCCACCGATCGCCGCAGCAACTGCCAAGATCACCAACGGCACCGTCATTGTCGCCGGGGACTCGTGCGGCTTCACGTGCTCGACGTCGAAGCGCTCCTCGCCGAAGAAGGTCAAGGAAACCATGCGCCACGTGTAGAACGCGGTCAGAGCAGCGGAAGCTAGGCCTATTGCCCAAAGCACCATATATCCACCGCCGTGGCTGTAGGTCATGAACAGGATCTCATCCTTCGAGAAGAATCCACTCATCAGGGGAAGGCCCGACAAGGCCGCTGCCCCCACCATAAAGGTGATGAAGGTCTTCGGCATATGCTTCTTCAAGCCGCCCATCTTGTACATGTTCTGCTCGTGGTGCATGCCGACGATCACAGAGCCCGAACCGAGGAACAAGAGGCCTTTGAAGAAGGCGTGTGTGACCAAGTGGAAGACGGCTGCGGCCCATGCGCCGGTCGACAGACCGAGGAACATGTAGCCGAGCTGACTGACAGTCGAGTAGGCAAGGACCTTCTTGATATCGGTCTGACGCAGCGCACTGGTCGCGCCGATGAAGGCCGTCAACGCGCCGATGCAGCCGATGAAGAACAAGACATCAGGGCAAGCCGCGTAGACCGGGTTCATGCGGGCAATCAAGTAGACGCCGGCAGTCACCATAGTCGCCGCGTGAATGAGCGCGGACACCGGAGTCGGGCCGGCCATTGCGTCTGGTAGCCACACCATCAGCGGGAACTGAGCGGACTTGCCGCACGCACCGCCGAACATGAGGAGCGCGGCCAGGCCGAGGTCCTTCATCTGGTCCGGATTGTCGAGGATCCCGATGACGGCTGCGCCGATCTCGGAAGTGTCGAGCGTTCCGAACAGGCGGATCAACAAGAACGCGCCGATTAGGAAGCAGGCGTCACCGATGCGGTTGACGATGAAGGCTTTTTGACCAGCCTCGGCGGGCCAACCCTTGTCATACCAGAAGCCAATAAGAAGGTAGGAGCAGAGCCCCACGCCCTCCCAACCGACAAACAGGCCGACCAGGTTACTCGAGAGAACGAGTATCAGCATCATCGCGACGAACAGGTTCAGGTACGCGAAGAACTTCGCGAAGCCCGGGTCGCCTTTGATGTAACCGGCGGAGTAGATGTGGATCAATGCGCCGACGCCGGTGATCACCAGGATCATCACGGCGGACAGCGGGTCCACCACCATCGAGAGATCGATGGAGAAGGGCCCGAGGTCGATCCAGTGCCACGGGGAGGACTCTACGCCTGCGGCGCGCGCGAGCTCGTCTAGGCCTTTCAGCTTGAGCCACGCCATGACGGCGACGGCGAAAGAGCCGACCATTGCGGCGATCGCGACGGGAGCTGCCAGAGCGCCGGGACCACTTTCGATCTCGGGGTTCTTCTTGCGCGCCGAGAGCGTCGCAAAGTGCAGAGCTCCACAGATGATACTGCCCAAGAAAGGCAGCAGTGGCATCAGCCAAAGTAGGTTGTAGTCTTGCATGGTGCCTAGCCCTTAAGTTCAGCAGCGGCTTCGATATCGACCGATTGCTTCTGGCGGTAGAAGGCGATCACAAGTGCGAGACCAAGTGCCGCTTCACAAGCGGCGACCAAGATAACGAACAGTGCGAAAATTGGACCGTCGAGGTTGAGCGCTCCCTCTGTACTGTGGGAGCGTGCGCCCGCTAGGAACGTCAAGTTGGCGGCGTTGAGCATGAGCTCGATACTTGCCAGAACCACGATCAAGTTGCTGCGCAGCAGAAAGCCAAGAGCTCCCAAACTGAACAAGAGACCCGCAAGGATCAGGAGGTGTTCTGTGGGAACGTTCATGCTTTCACATCCCTGTCTTTGCTGCCTGGGGCAGGTGTGCTGCGCTCGCGCTTGGCGAGCAGCATCACGCCGACGAGGGTGGCTAACAGCAAGAGCGACGCAGCCTCGAAGGGCAGCATGTACTTACTGAAGAGCACCTCGGCTAGCGAGGTCATGTTGTCAAGTCCCCCCGTGTGGGCTGCATCGAGGGCCGCGCCATCTACAGCGGCGAGGTTGCCTGTCGTAACGATCAAACCCGAAATGGCCAAGCCCGCGAAAACCGCGAGCGAGCCCAAGATACGACCGTTGAACAGGCCCATCCATACAGATTGGCCCTCCTCGCGATCGGTCAGGTTGAGGAGCATCACCACGAAGATGAAGAGCACCATGATCGCACCGGCGTAGACCAAGATCTGAGCGGCTGCCAAGAACTGGAAGCCGGAAAGAAGATAGATCGCAGCCAAGGCCACGAAGGACCCGAGCAGGTTCAGCACGCTCTGCATTGGGTTGCGTGAAATCACGACACCCAGGGCGCAGAGGACGGCGATCGCGCTTAGCGCGTAGAAGAGGAGGCTTGCCACCTTTCGTTCACCTTGTAAATATAGTCGATGCGGGGGCGGAGCTGGGAAACAGGCCTCTTGAGCTTGTCCAGTCCGTAGATAAGGTCCTTGCGGGTGAAATCCGCAAGCTCGAGCTCGTCGCTCATAAAAATCGCGTCCTTCGGGCAGGCTTCCTCACAGAAGCCGCACAGAATGCAGCGAAGCATGTCGATCTCGAACTCTTTGGGTTCGCGTTCGATGAACTTCTCGGTAACGTCGCCGGAGATCGTGATCGCGCTGCGCTCGGTGTCCTGGCCATCGATCGTGATGGCATAGGCGGGGCACGCCACCTCGCACAGACCACAAGAGACGCATCGAATCGATCCGTCCTCGTCGTTAGTGGCTAGGCGCGGCTGACCGCGGGTCACCTCGCTCGTAGGAAGGGGCTCCTCCGGGTACTGGCGTGTCACTCTGGGCTTGAACATGGCCCTGAAGGTCATGGACATTCCCTTGAAGATCTCTGGCAGATAGAGCTTCTCGGAGAAGCTCAGCGTTTTGCGTTTAACAACTACCATGTTTAATTACCCCCCATAAAGGAGACGACGCCGCCGGTGATGAGCAGGTTCACGATGGCGACAGGCAGGAATACTTTCCAGCCGAGGCCCATGAGTTGATCAAAACGGAAGCGCGGGATGGTCCAGCGTACCCAGATAAACAGGAAGAGGAGGGCGATGATTTTCGCAAGCATGGCGCCGACTTGAAGGAACCAAGGAGCTTCTTCCCAGAAAGGAACGTGGAAGCCGCCGAGGAAGAACAGCACCGTCATGCAGCACATGACAAAGATGGCGCAGTACTCTCCCAAGAAGAACAAGGCGAAGCGCATCGAGCTGAACTCGGTGTGGAAGCCGCCGACAAGCTCGGGTTCGCACTCGGCGAAATCGAACGGGTGGCGGTTGGTCTCCGCGAAGGTCGCGATCAAAAACAGCATGAAGGCGACCGGCTGGCTGAAGATGTTCCAGTTCCAGATCTCACCCGATTGGGCGTTGGCGATCTCGGTCAGGTTGAAGCTACCACTCATCACAACAATGGCCATGATCGAGATGATCATCGCCAACTCGTAGCTGACCATCTGCGCCGTCGCCCGGATCGCGCCCAGCAGCGAGAACTTCGAGTTCGATGCCCAGCCGCCAAGAATGATGCCGTAGATCGACAGGCCCGAGAAGGCCAAAATGAAAAGCACCCCGATGCCGAGGTCGGCGATAGCGAGGGGGTTGGTAAGACCCGCCTGATTGACGTCCCCGTAAAAAGGACTCTCGGCCGCAAATGGGATCACCGCGACACCCATCATGGCGGGCATGGCCGCAAGGGCGGGAGCGAGGCGGAACATCCACTTGTTGGCGCTGTCGGGGACGAGCTCCTCTTTGAAGATGAACTTCACACCGTCAGCCAAGGGCTGCAAGAGCCCCCATGGGCCCACGCGGTTTGGTCCGTGGCGGAACTGAATCCAAGCCGAGACCTTGCGCTCCGCAAGGGTCGTCAGGGCCGCAATGGTGATCATCCCGCCATAGATACAAGTGATCTTGGCGACGATGACGGCGATTGTAATGAGCATCTCCATCAGACGCCTGCTCCCGAGCGGGCCATGGCCGTGGTGAGCTCGCCGAGGGTGCGCTCTAGGGGCGCGACGCTAGCCGGGGCAGGACGTGCAATCGTCAGTAGCCCGACGTTTCCGTCGACGTTGATCCAAGTGCCGGCCTTTTCCACATAGAAGGGAATCGCGATGCACGCCTCGACACCCGAAGCCAAGCAGGCCGAGGTGTCGAAAGTCACCAACTTCGAGGTTCCGAGGTTGTGACCAGCAAACAGCTTGAGAATGCGCTCCCCGACAAGGACTGCGGCATCCAAACCCGTGATCATCGTCGCGGCGTCAGCAGCGGAGATGGCGCGGAAGCCAGCCTGCTCTAGGCCCTTGCGGTTGGGGCAAGGATCACCGGTGTGCAGCAGGTCGTCTTTAAGGTCGTTGGCCGCCGGTGAGATGAAGAGCAGGTCTGCCCCCATTGAATCGCCCAAGATCTTGACCTCGGCCGCCTCTTCCACCGTCAAGAACGGCGAGGCGAAGAGCGCTGACTTCGAAGTGCCCGTAAGCACCGTGGCAGCATGCCGAATGGCCTCGCCGGTGGTGACGCCCATAAGGTCATCGCCACTTGCGATCAAGCCGCCCGTAAGGCGCTCGGCATCGTTAACCTTAGGGAAGCTGAAGCGACCGGTGTCGCACATCCACCACTGGTTGACGTCGGGGTTGAACACCGGGCGGATCCGCTTGACGTCGCCACGCCGAAGAACTTCGACGCTAATCGAGCAACCACGGCTGCACTCTGCGCAGGTCGACGACGACTTCTCCAAGTTCCAAACGCGTGCCTCGAAGCGGAAAGGCTTCAGAGTCAATGCGCCGACGGGGCAAACGTCTGCCAAGTTACCCTGGTAGTTACCAGTCAAGGGGCGACCCGCGAAGGTCGTGATGTAGGAGTTCGAGGCCAGGCCAGCGTTCGTTAGCTCGGGCTTCTTGGTGACCTCCTCTTGGAAGCGGACGCAGCGCGTGCAAAGGATGCAACGCTCTTGGTCAAGCATGATGACCTCACCGAGATCAACGCGCTTCTCCAAGGTGGCCCGGGGTTCGGTTGAGCGCCCTGCCGCCTGCTGCTCTTGGAAGGAGTAATCTTGAAGCGTGCACTCGCCGGCCTTGTCGCAGATCGGACAGTCCAGCGGGTGGTTCTTCAAGAGGAACTCTAGGCACTCGCGACGTGCGTCGTGTGCTACAGCGGCCTCGGTGTTGACTACCATGCCCTCGCTGACTTGCGTTCGGCAAGCAGCCATGACACGCGGCGGACGTCCCCCTTCAGAGACCTCCACTTGGCAGATGCGACACGAACCCACGGGTTCAAGTCCTGGGTGATAACAATAGCGCGGAACGTCGATTCCAGCCGTGTCGCAAGCCGCAATCAGCGGTTTGCTAGCGTCGACTTCTAGTTCGCGTCCGTTGACAGTGATCTTGGTCACGCCTGGGCCTCCGCCTTTTCCGTAGCAGGTGCTTTGTGGGAGTGGCCCGCGGCGCACTTACCCGTTTTATTGATCTTGCAGCCACCGTCGCGGATGTGCTCTTCAAGGTCCGCCCGGAAGTGCTTCACCATTAGGTGCGCTGGAATGGCGGCAGCATCTGCGAGTGCGCAGATGGTCTTGCCTGGTGCCATTCCGTTGCCGATACTCGTCAGCAAATCGATGTCGCCATCGCGGCCTTGCCCCTCTTCAATACGCTTGAAGATCTGGTGCAGCCATTGGCAACCCTCGCGACACTGGGAGCACTGTCCGCAGGTCTCGTGGTCATAAAAGCGCGCGATGATCTGCATAGCACGGACGACACATTGCGTGTCATCCAACATGATCATCGCCGCGGTGCCGAGCATCGTGCCTGCGGCTTTGACCGAGTCGTGATCCATGCCCACGTCGACCGTCTCGCCGGGCATCATGCCCGTCGACGAGCCGCCGGTGAACCACGCCTTGAGCTTGCGACCTTCGGTCATGCCACCTGCAAAGTGGTCCGCTTCAAGCAGGACCTTTGCGTTGGTGCCAAGCGGCGCCTCATAGACGCCGGGCTTATTCACGTTGCCGCTGATGCCTACCAAGAAGTTGCCCGGGCTGCTCTCGACCCCCATGGAGCGGTACCATTCTGGGCCCTTATCCACGATGAACGGCACGTTGAAGATGGTCTCCACGTTGTTCACGGTCGTCGGCTGACCCCAAAGGCCAAATCCGGCCGGGAACGGCGGCTTGGGCCGTGGGTGGCCGCGCTTGCCCTCTAGGCTCTCCATCATGCCGGTCTCTTCCCCGCAGATGTAGGCGCCTGCGCCCTTGTGCATGTAGATCTCGCAGTCGAACCCGCTGCCGAGAATGTTCTTTCCGACGAGACCCGCCGCGCGGGCCTCTTCGAGAGCGGCCACCGTGCGATCGTATTGGTGGCGATACTCGCCGCGCACATAGATGTACGACGCTTCGCACTTCATGGCGTAGCATGCGAGCAGAATGCCCTCGAGTAATCCGTGCGGATCCTCGTCCATGATGACGCGGTCCTTGCAGGTACCGGGCTCGGACTCGTCCGCGTTGATGGCAAGGTAGCGACTGCGCGGATCCTTGGCCGGGTCGGGCATGAAGGTCCACTTCAAACCAGTGGGGAAACCAGCGCCCCCACGACCGCGCAAACCAGAGGCCTTGACGGACTCGGTCACTTCGGCCGGCTGCATCTCCTTGAGAGCGCGCTCCAAAGCAACGTAGCCACCGTGCTTCTTATAGGAAGCGAGCGTGTGGCTATCGGGACCAGTCATACGGCTGGTCAAGTAGGTCTCGAAGCCGCTCATTTGCAACCTCCGATCAAACTCTCGAGCTGTTCGAGGGTCACATTCTCGTGAAAAGTGTCGTTGAGGTCGATCATCGGCGCTGTGGTGCAGCAACCTTGGCACTCGACGACTTCAAGGGTGAACTTGCCATCGGCGCTCGTCCCGTGAACCTCTGCGCCCGTCAACTCCTTGGCGCGTTCGAGCACCTTGTCGGCACCGCGAAGGTCGCAGGAGATGTTGTGGCACACCTTGATGACGTTCGTCCCGCGCGGGGTCAAACGAAACATCGGGTAGAAGGAGGCGACGCCGTAGACTTCGACGGGCTCGATGCCGAAGAACTCGGCAAGGTCTTCCATGATGTCGGGCGTGATCCAACCACCAAGATCCTCTTGGCAGCGGTGCAGCGCTGGAATCAAACCGGCGCGGCTCTCCGGATAATGCGTAATGAGTTCGGTGAACTCTGCCTTCAAGTTAGCTGGAAGTGCCATTAGCGATCCACCTCGCCCATGACGAAGTCTAGGGAGCCGATGATTGCGACGATGTCCGAGAGCAAACGGCCCTCGGCAAGAAGCGGTATGGCCTGCACATTCATGAGGCCGGGCGCGCGGATATGAAGGCGGGCCGGTACCGAGGTGCCGTCACTCACGGCGTAGAAGCCGAGCTCGCCTTTAGCGGCCTCGACAGCGCCGTACGCCTCGCCTTTCGGCAAGCGCAGGTCGGTGACGATCTTGAACTGGTGAATCAGCTCCTCCATCGAGTCCATGACCTTGCTCCTCGGAGGGAGGATGTAGCGACGGTCCTCGGCGAGGAACTCCTTTCCTTTGGACTGATCCAAGCGATCGAGCGCCTGGAGCGCGATCCGGCAGGACTGGCGCATCTCCTCGACGCGGACCATGTAGCGGTCGTAGCAGTCGCCCACGGTGCCGACGGGAATGTCGAAGTCGTAGGTCTCGTAGCCACAGTACGGCTCGTCCTTGCGGATGTCCCACTCGACCCCGGTGCCGCGCAGGTTCGGGCCGGTCAGGCTCCACGCTCGCGCCTCGTCCGCTGTCAGAACGCCAACGTTTCGGTTGCGGTCGTACCAGATGCGGTTGCCCGTAAGCATCTTCTCGAACTCGTCGACGCGGTCCGAAAACTGCTCCAAGAACTCGCGCATCATGCCCTCGACGTTCTCGTCCACGTCCGCGTAGAGACCGCCGATGCGAACATAGGTGTTGTTCATCCGGTGGCCGGTATAGGCGTCGAGGATCGAGTAGATGTTCTCACGTTCTTTGAACGTGTTGAAGAACATCGTGATCGCGCCGAGGTCAATCGAAGAGGTGCCAAGGTAGATGAGGTGCGCCGCGATGCGGCTGATCTCCATCAACAGAACGCGAATCTCTTGCGCGCGCTGGGGCACTTCGATCTTGGCCAGCTTCTCGAGGGCGATTGCGTAGCCGATGTTGTTGATCAGCGGCTGCACGTAGTCCAGGCGGTCCGTGTGCGGGAAGAACTTTGCCCAGCCAAGGCCCTCGCAGGCCTTTTCTTTCCCGCGGTGCAAGAAGCCGAGGTCTGGAACGACCTTTTCCATTGTCTCGCCGTCTAGGTCGACACCAAGACGCAACACGCCGTGGGTAGCCGGGTGCTGTGGGCCAATATTGACCTCCATCACTTCGCCGTGAAGGGGGTCGTCGTGGTCGGACTGGGCGAAGCCCGGCCGATAGTCCATGTACTTAGTGACCATGCTTACTTGCCTGCCTCTTTTTCTGCGAACGCCGAGCGGCGCTCCTCGTCCCACTTCTGGTAGAGCTTGTCGGGTTCGATCCCGATGTGCGGGAAGTCCTTGCGCAGCGGGTGGTGCTCAAAACCCTCGGGCATCAAGATGCGCCGCAGGTTCTCGTGTCCAGCAAAGCGCACGCCGAGAAGGTCGAAGCACTCGCGCTCGGAGAAGGCGGTGCCTGGCCAGAGGTCCGTGATCGTGTCCACTTCGGGATCGTCGCCAGTTGTCATGGCGCGAACGCGAACGCGTTGTGTGTGCTCCATCGAGAGGAACTGGTAGACCATCTCGAAGCGCTGCTCAAGGCCCGCTCCGTGGTCGATAGCTGTCACGAGAGTGTTCCCTTCGAAGCCGCCCTCGGTTTTGAGCTTCGCGCAAATCGCGTGGATCAGCTCGGGCGCGCACTGCACCGAAGCCATGCCATCGTAGGCGCAAGTCACAGTGCACTCCAAGCTTGAAAGAAGCTCTGAAACACGGGTCTGGGTTGCGTTCTCGGCAACCTCGTTGTTCTCGTCAGTCATCAGAGGCTCCGCTTAGATGTCGTCGCCTATGAGGGCGCCAGGCTTCTTCTTTTGGATCACAGCACGGTTCGGCTGACGCTCGGCGGCGCCGGTCCCCATGTCGTGATAGTCCGGGATTCCCTCGAGCAAGTCCCGCGTGGGGCGCTCGAGTTGAATGCGGTCCTGCAACTTAATGATCGAGTCGATCACGGCGTCAGGGCGCGGGGGGCAGCCAGGCACGTAGACGTCAACGGGAAGGATCGAGTCGATTCCCTGAACCACCGAATACGTGTCGTACATTCCGCCGGTCGAGGCGCAAACTCCCATGCTCATCACCCACTTAGGCTCAGGCATCTGGTCGTACACAAGGCGCACGGCCTGGGCCATCTTCCAAGTCAACGTACCGGCGACAACGAGCAGGTCGCACTGGCGCGGGGTGAATCGCGCGGCCTCGGCGCCGAAGCGTGCCAGGTCGAACTTCGGGCCGAACATGGCCATAAGTTCAATTCCACAGCACGAGAGCCCGAGAGGCATCGGCCAGAGGCTGTTCTTGCGGGCCCAGTTCACGACCCAGTCCAGATTTGTCGCTGCAAAGCTCTCGCTAAACGGCGCGTCGGTCAAGCTTACCTGTCCCATTCAAGTCCTCCTTTTCGCCAGACGTAGGCGAGCCCCAATCCAAGGACGACCGCGAAAGCGACTACCTCTTTAAAAACAATGCCGCCGACTCCAGCCGCCGACATAGACTTCGCAGCAACGGCCCATGGCAGAAGCATCAAGGACTCGACATCAAACAGGATGAAGAGTACGGCCACAAGATAGAAGTGGATCGAAAGGCGCATGCGGGCGGTACCCGTTGGCGCCATTCCGCACTCGTAAGGATCCGCCTTACCGACTGCTCGGCGACGCGCACCGAGAACATCCGTAAGGATCAAGTTCACTAGACCAAAGCCCAACACGGCTGCAACCATGATGAGTATCGGAAGGTAATCGTTGAGCATGTCAACTCGTCGAACCAGACGGTTCGAGTCGGAGGAGGAGGCTAGAGTGAGGCGGAAACCACTCCCTGAGAGCTCAGAAAATGGGGTTGAACTGGAGTTGATTTGGGACCTCACCGTGGCGAAGTCCCGACTCCAAATTTTGGCGGCGAGTTTACCTCTGTTTGCCCCAGATAACCAGCAAAAGCGTCACTTGTCCGGAAGCCTTTTACCCCGAGGCCCTTTTGAGAAATCAAGACAGCTCAAAAAGCCCGGTAATCTCGAGGCCAAGGGGAACGGAGAGTGCCTCCCTGCACCCTAGGCAGCTATCTCGAATCACTTTCCCCGCTCACCCCCGGCGGATGGCCCAACTTCGAGCGGGTTGCCTTTTCAACCTGATCCATTCGTTTCCACGTCCGCGCCCGAGCCTCAGAACTCAAACTTGCGCCGATTGCCGGATAGAGGGCTCGGTCTTCGCGAGAGGAGTGGTGCTCGAAAAGGTGTTTAAACGTGAAGCCCTTTTCGATCAGCAGAAGCGCGCCTGCGCGGCTCAGTCCCCCGCTCGCCTGCAGCTCGACAAGACTGCCCAGACCTTCGCACAGGCCGCCCAAGAGCCGATCGAGCTTATCGTGCTCTGCGATAAAGAAAGAGGGTGCAGCCCCTTCGATCGGCTCCCCGAGCCCCTCAAAGATGGGTAGGAGGACCTGCTCCTCGACTGCCGTGTGCACAGCCAGCTCGTATTTCATGGAAGCGAGGGCCGCTCCTGCCTCAACCAAATCTAGGGACATGAGCCCGCACTGGTACTGGCAAAAAAGGGACTCGATCCGAAGATGACCCCCCTGGAATAGCTCTAGGCCGGGGTTTTCGCCGGCACTGGCCTTTCCTTGATGATTCATCGAGAGACCTCCTGTGGGGTCACTTTTGGCCCGGATTTAGCTGCTCATGTATATCATCGGAGTCGGTATATCCAAGCCGTCCTAGCTCCTCGATATCCTCGCTTGACAGGTCGAGTAGACCTGCAAACTCACGCTCGACCAGACGCGGTCGTGCCCTGTGTGCTTCAAGGAGCTTCATCAGCTCTTCGTACTCCTCAGGGTCTGTCTTCGCGAGGTCATGCATCTCCTGGGGATCGAGCTTCAGATCCACCAGTGTTGGCGCCATGGTCCCGCCGCGGTCATACAGTTTTTTGGTCCCGCGGATCACGGCATGCAACTCGGACTCACGTCCGGCTCGCTCTTCTTTTCGATGGCTGAAGACAACCCTGCTCTCACTGAGTTCAGGACGGCCACCATCGTTCCCATGGGCAAGGAACGGAGCCAGACTCACCCCCTCGTCGAGGTCAGAATAAGGCAAGTCGAGCAGCTCGCGGAGACTCGGCAAGATGTCGAGTGTTGAAACGGGCCCATCAATCGTTCGCCCCTCAAGGAGGGGATTCCGCGAGCGATCCCAAGCCGCAACGAATAGGGGCACGTGGATAAGCTCTTCGTACAGCTGGACACCGTGTCCGCCGCCCCCATGGTCGCCAAACTCCTCTCCGTGGTCGGCAGTAAAGACGACGACGGTGTCCTGGGCCAGGTGTAATTCCACAAACAGTTGGCGAATGTAGGAGTCTACATAGGAGATCTCTGAGTCGTATAGCCCAGACTTTCTCCGGTACTTCCCATCGTAAGGGGCGACCGCCCTGCGAAGTCCCCCACCCCGATTGTGATAGGGCTGGTGGGGATCCATATAATGGACGTAGAGAAAGAATGGACTCTCTCCCCCTCTGATTTGGTCGGCCCACTGCAGCACATCCGCATTGACCTCCGGAGCCCCGCGATAGGATCCACCGGAGAATCGGTCAAAACCACGTGTAAACCCCATGGACTCGTTCACATTCGGATTGTCGGCGACCCCAAACGTTCGATACCCAGCGGCCTTCATGATTTCAGGCAAGGTCGGCGCATCCGCAGGAATCCGATTCAATCTAACCGTCGAGCTCCCCTCGAGCGACTTCTTGAAGAAGTTCAACCCGGTCGTGACCCCGTGGTGATCGGGGTACAGGGATGTGAACATAGAGGCCATAGAAGGAGCCGTCCAAGAAGCTCCCGAATAGGCGTTCTCAAAAACAACGCCTTCCCGAGCGATGCGATTGAGGAATGGAGCGACGGCCTGGCTCGACTGGCCGAAGACGAGGTGATCCGCGCGTAGGGTATCCACGACAAGGAAGACCACGTTTTTCCCTTTGAATTGCCCGGGGTCAAACGAGCGCGCCGTCTCGAGGGCGACGCCCTCTTCTGAGCCAGGGGGTTCATTACAGGAGGGAAGCACAAGCAAGCATCCCAATGCGAGCGACCCTGCCCATACCGATAGCCAGAGTTTCATCCCAAGAGCCCGACTCTTGATGGTCCCCATTCCAAAGACACCCACCCTCTTTCCCTTATCTATTTGCGAGTACCTGCGACGAATTCAAATCCCAAAACCGAAGTTCTGAGAGGTTGATGGAGGTTGATGATCGGGGAAATACCGGTTGCTTTCAAGCAACCTTCCCCTTGCGGGAGTCCCGCTTGCGATCCCCTGTAGCCTGATTTGTGCATGGCGATCATAAGTACCTAAGAGTAGAGACAAAACTCCGAACAGTTAGGTCACTCTAGAACGATTCCCACCGCGAAGCCCGTATTTTCAAGACTCGTACGTTGCAACCGAACTAAGCGCTCTGTGCGCCTCACCGCGATTGCGCCTTGCTCCGACTCAACTGATGCGCAAAGGCTCCCCTAGGTATAGAGCTGCGCGCCAATGCTAGAGATGCCCTCAGTGACTCCACTGGGTGGTCCGGTTTCGCCCAACTCACCAGCCAAAAATGCAGTACGAGGTCCCATCTTTGGGGATCCCCAGTATCTATTCAGGGTCGAACTCGACTGCAAAGCCGGTGTTGTCCAAGCTCATTCGCTGGACACGAACAAGCCGCCCGGTGCGTGTTTTGCGTTCTCCATTCTCGTCCATCTCGACCGAGACCCGCAGGTCGCCTTCGGTGAAGAACAAGACCCCGATTCCAGAAACGTTCTCCGTGATGCCTGTCAGGGCGTCCGTTTCAATCGTCAAGCTCAGGTCCTGGGAAACGTCTTTGCGTTCATGGGCGCGGCGTTCGCCTATCGCTGTGTCGTGCGCGGGATGCTTGTCGGGATTCATGGCAAGGGCCAGAGGGACTTGGGAAGGAAGGGGGCAGGGAGTAGGTTTCGTCCAGTTCCATTCTCGGCATCCACCGGGGAGCACTTTAGGCCTCGCGCTCCACAAATGACGCATTCCCCATTTTGCGGAGGAATTTAGACGTGCAAATGCTCGCCACGCACCTGCCTGTCAGCCAGCCTCCGATACTTATGGAGGCGCTCGGCCGGGCAACAGCTAACGCTGCCCAGCGTCCTCGCTACGGATACCAGGTGAGGCTTACGAAGACGAAGCCGCCTTTGGGGGTCATCTCCGCTCTGACCGGAATAACGACGTCCGGTCCACCAAAATTGATCGTCGAGGTTAAATCGACGGAAAGAGGATTGAGCAGGTGCTCCCAACTGACACCAAACTCTGCGAGTAACGAGTCGGAGATCTGATAGCTCATGCCGCCCGTCGCCGCGACGGTGTAATAGGCATCCGCTTTAGACTGAAAGGGCTGCTTTGTTTCTAGGAACTGAAGCTGAGCGTCCACATTGACCCCGGGCGCCAAAATGAAGCCAAGCTCGCCAAAAAGGCGCCAGCGCTCGGAGAGCGCATCGCCGGGCACATCAAAATACCGGCGCAGAGAGAGGTAGAACTGCATCGAGTCGACGGTCTCGACGATGAACTTCATATTGGGATCGGGCACAGGGGAGAGGCCCTCAATATCAAACACCCGGTACCCGATGCCCGCCTCGATTGTTGTGTTCTCAGCAAGATAGCTACGAGCGCCCAAAGCGAGCTCATACTTGCCTATCACCTTGCCTTTGTCCGTCTCGAAAAAGAAATTGTCAGGTCCGCCTAGCGGGTCTGGAACTGGCCCAATCTCAAATTCTCCCTCCAGCACGTGGTGGTTCACCAAGGGCTGCTTCCAGACGAGCCCTGTACGCCCCTTGGCAAGAAATGCGTAAGGCTCTTCCCGCAGCTCCCGCAGCTCGGGCGCGCGGCAGGACGCGCAGTTTCCAGTTAAAAGCGCGGCCAAGATAAAGCGGAATATAGTCAATGCGGG
>Ga0315322_10000562_pt1 | contig 27689 bp, 27 predicted proteins | sample M110021515metaG_FD_203461 | JGI IMG/M metagenome (GOLD analysis project Ga0315322, IMG submission 203461) | Ammonia-oxidizing marine archaeal communities from Monterey Bay, California, United States - M1 100m 21515 | ecosystem: Environmental > Aquatic > Marine > Intertidal zone | place: USA...
TTGGCGCTTTGTGTACTCTCCGGTTAGTGGGCGGTCGCCAAGGTTAGTTGCATTGATATTGGCTTTTGCTGTAAGCGCAGCATTACATGATCTGGCCATTGGATTGGCGGGAAAGGGCTGGGGGGGTTATTTACCGTTTGGTTTATAGTAATGGCTCTGCTTCTTCTAGTCTCCGAGCGCTTTAAAATTTCCTATGGCCATTTGCCGTGGCTGGCTCGAGCGACAACAAATATTTTCTCGGTAGTGGTGTGTTTTATTATTGCCCGAAAAATTAACGGTTGATTGGGAAATAATCAGTGGTTTGGTGCATGAATAGTCGCCTGAGGAATATATAGTCGACTGGATGATATATAGATGAAATTTTGCAAGTTACAAGAACATCCAAATGCTGCATGCCGTTCATGCAGTGAGTTTGAGTCAGCCTTATGAAATTTCTTCATCTCAAAGCGTTACCCGCAGTTAGCTGGAGTTCAGACAAGGCGTTGAGTTTTCGACCGCGTCCCTTGACTCTTTGCTTTCTATGCTTTGGCTTGCTGGTTTTTGGCATCGGCGAAGCACTGTTGATTGCAGCGGGGACAGGTGTGAGCCCGTGGACTGTTTTAGCACAGGGCATTTCCAATATTAGCGGCTGGAGTATTGGTGTATCTACGTTTGTTATAAGCCTCGTTGTATTAGTTTTTTGGATTCCCCTGTCTCAAACCCCTGGCTTGGGAACTGTTCTCAACGCGGTCATTATTTCAGCGGCAATAGAATTTTCCCTGCCGTTTCTGCCCCGGCCCGAGCTTTTTGTTTTCAAATTTATTGAAGTCCTGACAGGTATTTTGATGGTGGGTCTTGGCAGCGGTTTGTACCTGATTGCCAACCTTGGTCCGGGCCCCCGTGATGGTTTGATGACAGGATTACAGCGGGTCAGCAACTTGCCGGTAGCAGGGGTGAGGACAGCGCTGGAAATCACTGCGGTAGTTATTGGCTGGTTTCTGGGTGGTGTAGTTGGTCTTGGGACTTTATTATTCGCCCTGGGTATAGGGCCGGCAGTTTCCCTGGGGCTATATTTGGTGGGAAGATTTTCCCGTACCCGGGCCGGGGCAGATTTAGAGGATGGTGGATGAGATTATGACCGATACAGCCGAGCAAATGCAGATTCATGAGAAGTGGATGAGAATGGCTTTGGCATTGGCGGAAGAAGCGGGGCAAAAACAGGAAGTGCCAGTTGGAGCAGTGTTGGTAGAACCGGGCAAGGGTAGTGAGTCTGGCGAGGATAGAAGGCCTGGAGAGCTTATTGGGAGCGGCTTTAACCAACAAATCAGTAGTTCCGACCCCACGGCCCATGCTGAAATTGTAGCTTTAAGAGCAGGATCACAGTTTCGAAATAATTATCGACTTCCCGGTTCAGTGCTCTATGTTACAATTGAACCTTGCACTATGTGTCTAGGAGCCCTGATTCATGCCCGGGTCGCTACAGTAGTCTTTGCAGCCAGAGAGCCTAGAGCCGGAGCGTTGGTAAGTAATCAGGGCGCCATGGACAGGCAGCATTTCAACCATCGACTGGAAGTAGTCGAAGGAGTGCTGGAGCAAGAAAGCAGGGAATTGATACAGAACTTTTTTAAATCCCGTAGACAGGGATAAAACGAACGCCAAGAGAGAGCATTCAGGCCCGCAATCAGGGTTTAGCCAGAGTCGCCTGGACGCAATTAGTTCTCCGATAATAAAGATGATCTTATGAACGAATTTCAAACCGTAAGCAAAGAGCAGTTTCGCCAGATACCTCGTCGCTTCATGCTAGTAGCAGCTCTGCTGATGTTTTCTGCATGTAATTCTTCAGGTATTGCCTATAAGGCCTATCTGGGTGAAGTGCGGGACGATATTCAGCTATCCGTTTTACAGGGTGGACAAATGGTGCGTTCTGACTGGATTAATCGCTACATCGATGCAGTTCGTTTTTCTCAGGTGGACGAAACGCCAATCCAAAACAGCAATGACCACGAGGCCATTCAGATCGCTCCGGGGTTTCATGAGATTAGAGTCTATTTTGCCTGGGATTTGGGCAGTCAGCGCGGTCTGGCCCCTGCTTTGGTAAATTATATTTCCACCCAGCCCAATTTGAGCCGAACCCTGCGCTTTAATGCCAGAGCCGGTGAAATCTACAGCGTACAAGCAGAGCCTGTTTTCCGCGATGAAGTTCAGGACATTACCACGCTGTCCCATGTGGATTTCTGGGTAGTGGATGGCAATGGTAATCATGTTGTATCCCAGGAAGACGGTAGATACATCCCGAAAGGCTAAGCCAGCAGAATTATCTTTTCGCCGGCCATTATTTGGCAGGCATTTGGAGGCGATATCCAGTACAATGCGCCTTCATAATCTGGCTGGAATTGCATCTAAAAACCTTCCGGCCATCCTCAGTCGATAGCAGCTATAGATCGGGATTACATCAATGCAAGCGATGTTCGGAGCGGCAGCTCTCTCAGCATTCAGAACCTCCAAATTTCTTAAACAAATCAAGGCACAACTTCCAGCGGTAAATTCTATATCCGCGCAGTTCATTCATTTGCTCGATACCGATGTGGCACTCGACGAATCCAGGGCTGCAGTGCTGACTTCGCTCTTACAATACGGCGGTTCAATTCCTGACCACGACGAGCAAAATGCCTCCCTGACCCGGCTAGTTGTTCCCCGACCCGGCACTATTTCCCCATGGTCCAGCAAGGCGACAGATATTCTCCATAACTGCGGTCTGGCCCAGATCGAAAGGGTAGAGCGCGGTACAGTCTTTACTATAAAGACTGCCCAGGCATTAAGTTCGGATGAGCAAAGCTTGCTTGATAGTCTTCTTCATGACCGCATGACTCAGGCTGTGCTGGATGATATTCAACAGGCTACTTGTCTGTTTCAGCATGCCGACCCCCAGCCCCATAAAGTGGTAGATATAATTACCCAGGGGAAGCAGGCGCTGACTCAAGCCAATACTGAAATGGGTCTGGCTCTCGCTGCGGATGAAATCGATTATTTGTTTGAGCAGTTCTCATCCTTGCAGCGAAACCCTAACGACATTGAGTTGATGATGTTTGCCCAGGCAAACTCCGAACACTGTCGCCACAAGATTTTTAATGCCAGTTGGACCATCGATGGAGAGGATAAGTCCCACTCCTTGTTCGGTATGATCAGAAACACTCACCAGAAGTCTCCTGAAAATGTTTTGTCGGCCTATTCAGACAATGCAGCGGTAATGGCGGGTCACACGGCGGAACGATTCTTCCCCGATCCTGATTCGAAGCAATACTCATTCAGTAAAGAGCCGATTCATATTCTGATGAAGGTGGAAACCCACAACCATCCTACCGCGATAGCGCCTTTTCCCGGAGCCTCAACCGGCTCCGGAGGAGAAATCCGGGATGAAGGTGCTACTGGTACAGGTTCAAAACCGAAGGCGGGATTAACCGGTTTCAGTGTTTCCAATCTACGCATTCCTGAACTACCCCAGCCTTGGGAAGAGGATATGGGCAAGCCGTCTCACATAGCATCCGCACTGGATATTATGATCGAGGCTCCCATCGGTGGCGCAGCTTTCAATAATGAATATGGCCGCCCGAATCTCTGTGGCTATTTCCGCAGTTTCGAAGAAAATGTAGTTAACGAATCCGGCGACATGGAAGTGCGGGGCTATCACAAGCCGATAATGATTGCCGGCGGCATCGGTAATATTCGTGATGACCATGTACTTAAAAGTGATATCGAAGTTGGGGCGCAACTAATCGTACTGGGCGGCCCGGCAATGTTAATTGGTCTGGGTGGTGGGGCGGCCTCATCAATGGCGTCCGGAGCTGGCAGTGAAGATCTCGATTTTGCTTCCGTGCAGCGGGAGAACGCTGAGATGGAGCGTCGGTGTCAGGAAGTTATCGACCAATGCTGGCAGCTGGGTGATCGTAACCCAATAGCCTTTATTCACGATGTGGGTGCTGGAGGTCTGTCCAATGCCTTGCCCGAACTGGTGAAGGACGGCGGAACAGGAGGTGTGTTCAATCTGCGTGCTATACCCAATGCAGAGAACCAGATGTCTCCTCTGGAAATCTGGTGTAACGAAGCACAGGAACGATATGTGCTGGCGGTTTCCAGTGAGGACTTGAGCAGATTTGATGAATTGTGCAAGCGTGAACGCTGCCCCTATGCGGTAGTGGGAGAGAGTACTGCTGAAAAGCATATTCGTCTTGATGATTCCCATTTCAACAATAATCCTATCGATTTGCCTATGGATGTTTTGTTCGGCAAGCCGCCAAAAATGCATCGTGATGTTAAATCCGGAACTGTAGTAGTCAATGAATTTTCCTATGAATCCATAGATATTCAGGAATCTTCAAAACGTGTGCTCTCGCTACCAGTTGTTGCCAGTAAGAGCTTTCTGATTACCATCGGTGACAGAACAATTACCGGCCTGGTACACAGAGATCAAATGGTAGGCCCCTGGCAGGTGCCGGTGGCAGATGCGGCAGTAACCGCAGCCGCGTATACCTCCTATAAGGGTGAGGCCATGGCAATGGGGGAGCGTACTCCATTAGCACTTTTCGATGGGGCCGCTTCCGGACGTATGGCCATAGCAGAGTCCATAACCAATATCCTCAGTGCAGACATTGAAAAGCTTGGGAATATCAAATTATCGGCTAACTGGATGGTTGCAGCGGGCCACGGACACGAAGATAGCAAGCTTTACGAAACCGTTAAGGCGGTTGCCATGGAGCTTTGCCCCCAGCTCGGTATCTGTATACCTGTGGGCAAGGATTCGATGTCCATGCGCACCGTGTGGCAGGATGAAAATGGAGAAAAGAGTAATACGGCGCCATTGTCACTGATTATTTCAGCTTTCTCGCCAGTTAGTGATATTCGCAAGACTATTACTCCGCAGCTGCGAACAGGCCTGGATGGCAGCAAATTATTACTGGTTGATTTGGGTCGCGGTAAGAATCGTATGGCAGCCTCGGCTTTGGGTCAGGTATACAGAGACATGGGTGGATCGGTGCCTGATCTTGATAAGGCAGAAGATCTGATTTCCCTGTTTGAATTTATTTCACGTGGTCGTCGCGAGAATAAGCTACTGGCCTATCATGATAGGTCCGATGGTGGTCTGTATGCCGCATTGTGTGAAATGGCATTCGCAACCCATTGTGGTCTCGATATACAGCTCGATCAACTTGCCAGCAGGGATGACCTGATTGCCGCTCTGTTTAACGAGGAGATTGGCTCAGTTATTCAGGTCAGGGATGAAGATCTGACGGCGCTTAAAAGTAGCGCTGAAGCCTTGGGGCTTGGCGATTGTCTGGTTGAAGTCGCCGATATAAATACTAGTGATGAAATCCGCGTCATGCATGGCGAAGAGTTAATGCTCTGCCAGCCAAGAATTGAATTGCAGAGAATCTGGTCTGCTACGAGCTACCATATGCAAAGCTTGCGTGATAATTCCGATTGCGCACTCGAAGAATACGATCAAATTCTGGACAAAGACGATCCCGGTATCAAGATCGATCTGGGTTTTGATCTTAACGAAGATATTACTACGCCCTATATTAATACTAATGCCCAACCGAAGGTGGCTGTGTTGCGCGAACAGGGTGTGAATGGGCAAATCGAAATGGGGGCGGCGTTTGACCGGGCCCGCTTCGAAGCTATCGATGTCCATATGACGGATATCATAGAGGGGAGAGTAGATCTTGCCGAATTTGATGCCCTTGTTGCCTGTGGAGGCTTTTCCTACGGAGATGTATTGGGGGCCGGCGGCGGTTGGGCAAAATCGATACTTTTCAACGATGAAGTCAGACAGGGTTTTGAAAAATTCTTCGTTAATCCCAACACGCTGACTCTTGGTGTATGTAATGGCTGTCAGATGATTTCCCTGCTACACGAGCTTATTCCTGGCGCCGAGAACTGGCCGCGATTCGAGCGCAATCGTTCTGAGCAATTCGAGGGCCGGGTGAGTCTGGTGAGAGTTAATGATTCCGCTTCGGTATTCCTTCAGGGAATGGCTGGCGCCTGTTTTCCCATTGCCGTTGCCCACGGCGAGGGGCGAGCTGAATTCAGTAGTGACAGCGTACGGCAGGCTTTCGTTTCAGGTGGTCGGGTTGCCATGCAGTTTGCCGACAATTATGGGAATACTGCTGAAAAATATCCGGCTAACCCCAATGGCTCGCCGCAGGGCATTGCCAGTGTTTGCAGCGATGATGGCAGGGTAAGCATAATGATGCCTCACCCGGAGCGGGTATTCAGGGCTTCCCAGAATTCCTGGCATCCCGATGACTGGATTGAAGATGCGCCTACCATGCGTATGTTCAGAAATGCGCGGGCTTGGTTGGGATAATCAGAAAGTGGTTGAAGTAAGCAGTCGGTTGAACTAAGAAGCTTGCCAGATTAAACCAGCTCGGAGGTAAGTCTCATGTCAGATGCTGATCAACTTGTGAAAATCGAATTTTATGTTCCCGAATCCCATCTTGAGACGGTTAAGTCGGCAATGTTTGAGGCTGGAGCCGGAAAGGTTGGGTTATACAATAACTGTGCCTGGCAAACAGCAGGAGAGGGGCAGTTTCGGCCATTGAGTGGCAGCAGGCCGTTTCTGGGTGAGCAGGGCACGCTGGAAACCGTTGTCGAATACAAAGTGGAGATGGTTTGCCCTCGGCTGCTTGCCCAACAAGTAGTTGCTGCCATGAAAGAGGCACACCCATACGATGAGGTCGCATTCTCGGTATTGGCTACCGAAGCTTTTTAGTTTTAGGGCTTCAGTTTTTTGCCCCGGATTAACAATTCTTAAGCGCTGCTATTGTTGGTGTTGTTCTCGTTAATACTGCTCTCACTTATAAGAGTTGTCGTAATCTTGCGGTCTGCTGCATGGTGTACATCGAACATGCGCACCGGGAATGTGTTTTTCTTTCTGTCCTCAAAGTAGTATTGCAGAGTTGTTTTAACTACCGGGAATGCTATCTCGTCCCAGGGGATTTCCTGTTCGGAAAATAACTGCACCTCTAATGATTCTGTCCCTGGGTTGAATAAGGTATTTTCCAGATCAACCTTGAAGAACATATACACCTGATTGATCACCGGTAGGTTGAACAGGGTATAAAGACTGTTTTCACTAACGATGACCGATGCTCCGGCTTCTTCGTCTGTTTCCCGGATTGCGCCTTCTAGACTCGATTCACCATTTTCCATAAATCCGGCGGGCAGAGTCCATTTGCCTTTTCTTGGTTGTATAGCTCTTTTGCAAAGCAGTACCTTGTCGCCATCTATAGGTAAGGTGCCGACAACATTTTTGGGGTTTTGATAAAAAATGCTATCGCATTCCAGACAGCAGTAACGGGGTTTGTCATCGCCTTCGGGGATTCGGTAGTGCAGGTCGGCGGCACATTGCTGGCAGTACTTCATTCAGGAGTTCCGGGCTGTTTATGTGCTTCATTATAGGTGAAAGCCCAATATCTTCTATCTATTTTTGCCAAGCCTCCGCATAAAAAAATGGCGCCTCCTAAGGTCTTGTATACCCCGGTGGACGCCACGACTCGTAGTGCTGGGTGCACTATAGGAGGGCTAGATTCTGTTTATCTCACAATGCAGCCTGAATTTTTTGGAAGTCATATAGGCTTCTATTTCCCTAAGTCTTAATTCGAGTTTGTTATATACCACGGTACACTCTTTCGGACTATACCTGGGAGAACTGTCGAGTTCAGACTGCGTTTCGTCTTCGTTCTCTTCGTATTCCTTATATGCTCCGTGCCTGCTGGCTTCCTTCTCGGCCATATCATCAGCCATTTCGTCGAAGGCGGTGGCTACGGCAGTTTCTACCGCATCTGTTACTTCTTCGGCAAAATTTTCAAAGCCGTCGTTTCGATAACTCTTGCGATGCTCTCTGCGAGCACGTTTTTCGGCCCGTTTCTGCTTCCACTTTGCCCGGTGTTTGTTACGACGCAGATTGCTGCGACTTTCCAGAGTCATATGAGGGTCTGGATCAAAGGCAAAGATACAAATAATGTATGCCCAGAAAGTAAATGGTCCAAACAGAAAAAGGGAAATTAGTGCTACGGCCCGAACTGCGAATGCACTGACTTCGAAATAGTCGGCGATTCCTGCACATACACCTGCAATTCTTTTGTCTCGCTCGTTCTTGTAAATCGGCTTGCGATAATCAAGCTCGCGAAAATGGTCTGCTGTGCTGGCATTGGCAAAATAATTTCTCATTTTCTCCGGAGTAATATCCTTGTCCAGACAAAAGTAAAGAACGAAATAGCCAATTATTAAAGTAGGCCAGCTCAGGACGCAGATTATAAATACAACTCGAATCAGGGTTACAGGTACATCCAGCCAATCAGCCAGTCCTGCACACACACCCAACCATCGAGCGTCTCTCTGATTTAGTCTTAAACTACTCGGACCCGTGCCCATGTTGCTCTCTCCAGTCAGGAACCTCAGTATCGAGAATGGATTCCAGAATATCAATTCGTTCACCTAGTGACTCAGCCATTGCTGAAAGTTCATCTCTGCTATATTTCGCTTCCGGGTTGATGCGAACATTTCGGCGATCTCTCTTTAATAGCAAGATCCAGATAGTTATGGCAGCAAGCACCATAGCTACGATTGATGTTATGAACTCTAAAACGCCCATGTTAATACCTGTCTGTTAAAAATTACTTGTTGTTAAGTTTGCTTTTTAACTCTTCCAGTTCCTGGTCTATTGACTCTTCTCTGGCCAGTTCGTCGAATTCATTTTGCAGGCCACGCTTTTCCTGGCTGATGTTATTACCCTCCATCTGGCCTTCCATTTGATCGATCTTCTTCTCGTAATACTCAAATTTGTCCATGGCATTGTCAATAGTGTAGTTATGCAGCTGACGATTCACATGTAGTCGTGAATTGGTAGCCTTGGTACGCATGACAATGGTCTTTTGACGTGCCCGTGCATCATTGAGTTTCGCCTGGAGTTGTTCAATCTCAGAGCTAAGCTTGTCGAGAGTCTCATCCAGCTTTGCAAGCTCTGATTCAGTGATATCCACGCTTGAATTGATATTAGCTTTTTCAAGCAGCGCCGCCTTGGCAAGGTCTTCACGACCTTTTGAAAGCGCCAGTTCAGCTTTTTGTTCCCAATCAGCTGCCTGCTTTCGGTACTTCTCCGCGCGTCGCGATAGGGTCTTCTTCTCGGCAATGACCTTGGCCGTGCCGCTGCGCACCTCCACCAGGGTTTCCTCCATTTCCTGAATTACCATACGGATCATCTTCTCAGGATTTTCCGCCTTATCAAGCAGAGAGCTGATGTTGGAATTAATGATGTCAGAAAGTCGGTTAAATATGCTCATTCACTGATACCTCATGTATCTTGTTGTTTCTTTCGGGTTGTTCCCACAAGCACTTTGCGGCTTGGCTTAATAAGTTAGGAGCAGGTACCGTGCCAAGATTTTAAAAAATATAACTAACTGAATAATAAGGATAAATAAATGTCAAAATCCCCTGACCATCAGGTTGGTGGCTAAAATACCCAACTAGTGGTAATTTTCACTACCAGAAAATGGCGAATCCTGGATTTTTGGCAGCAGTTTATAGCCAGTCTATCCGGGCTTGCCTAATAAATTGTAACTAACTGAATATAATGAGAAAAAACTAAGTTATGTCCAACAGGAATTCCCCGCCACGAATGATTGGTGAATCCGCCAGCTTTCTGGAGATGCAGGAGCATATCTCCCACGTTGCCCCCCTTAACAAGCCGGTGCTAATCGTGGGGGAGCGAGGCACAGGTAAAGAGCTGGTTGCTGCACGATTGCACTTTTTGTCGCGGCGTTGGGAACAGTCTTTTCTGAAAATAAACTGTGCAGCAATGAGCGAGACTTTACTGGAGGCCCAGCTATTTGGTCATGAGGCTGGCGCCTATACTGGTGCAACGAAGCAGAGAAAAGGTTACTTCGAAAGAGCTAACGGCGGAACCCTGTTTCTGGATGAGCTAGCCAACACGGCCATGCCGGTTCAGGAAAAAATTCTTCGGGTAATTGAATACGGCGAATTCGAACGTCTGGGTGGAAATGAAACCATCTCCGTTGACGTGAGAATCATTGCGGCAACCAATGAAGATTTGCCGGCCCTGGCCAAACAGAACAAATTTCGTGAAGACCTGCTTGACCGGCTGGCTTTTGATGTCATAACACTTCCCCCTCTAAGAGAGAGGTCAGAAGATATTCTGATTCTGGCGGAGCATTTTGCCGTGGGGATGGTCAAGGAGATTGGTGGAGAATTTTTCGCCGGGTTCTCAGACAAAGTTGAGAAGTCGCTGAAGCATTACTCCTGGCCCGGAAACATTCGCGAATTGAAAAACGTCATAGAGCGGGCTGTCTATCAGAATGGTGATGGACATGTTACTGATCTGGTGTTCAATCCCTTTGAATCACCCTATCGACCAAAGGCGACTGTAGAAGTACAAGATGCCGAGAGCGGGTCAGCTAACGTTGACCGCTCTGTGCCAGATATATCCACAGTTGATTCTTTCGATTTTAAAAGTGAAGTTCAGGAGTTTGAAATTCACCTGTTGCAACAGACAATGGAGTTGACCCAGTTTAACCAGAAAAAAGCAGCAGAGTTTCTGGGCTTAAGCTATCACCAGTTGCGGGGCTATCTTAGGAAATACGATTTGCTTGGTTAAGCCATGCAAGGCCGTGGAAAGATATGGAAAGCCCAGGGAGCTGGTTAAAACCTCTGTTAACAACTCTTTCAATAAAAAGCCGGGCATTGCCCGGCTTTTCTTTTTCTAAGCATAACGTCGCTAGAATTAGTCAGCCATTGCTTCGTAAACCATTCTTTGTGCTATGTTATTGTCGAATGGTGCGCCACGTGGGCCGCCGCGTCTCTGTTCCATATAGATCATGAAGAAATCATTTTCACGATCTACGACAAAGATGGTTCCGCCGATGCCGCGCCAGCCGAAGTTATGAGGGCCATTGGCATTGTTGCCGTCGGTGGATTGCAGATGGAACCCCAGTCCCCAGTCACCTACAGGGCCATAGAAAAAGAATTCACGGGAAACGTCTTCGGTAATATGCTTTTCCAGCATTAAATCCAGAGTGTCTTCGTCGATTATTCTCTCGCCCCGGTACTCACCACCATTGAGGAGCATCTGCGCGAAGCGCACATAATCTTCAGTGGTTGAGTTAAGGCCACCGCCACCGGAAAGCAGGGTGCCCGGAACTGTGTTGTTAGCCATCTGTCCGTGTATAGGTTCTGCCACACGGCCGATCTTGCCATTAGGTACCCAGAATGTTGTTTCGTCCATCCCGAGAGGGTCGAAGATACGTTCCTTGAGCACTATATCCAGTGTCTGTCCGGCTGCAACCTCGAGGACTGCGCCCAGTACATCCGTAGAGTGACCGTAATGCCATGCCGAGCCCGGTTCGAAAAATACCGGCAGGCCACCAAGTGCGCTAGCCAATTCATTGGCGGTTGTTTGTCCGGAAGGAACATTTTCCCGGTACAGTCTGCCCAGTTCAGTGTTAGGCGAAAAAATCTCCTGAATCAATCCTGACTTGTGAGTGATCAAGTGTCTCACTGTCATCACATTCTTGGCGAGGGTGATTTCGCCAGTTTCCTGATTAATAACTTCGAGGTTTGAAAATTCGGGAATGTATTTGCCTACCGGGTCATCGAGGGAGATCTGGCCATCTTCAATCATAATCATAGTGGCCACACTTACAATGGGCTTGGTCATGGAGTAGATACGGAAGATCGTGTCTTTATCAATGGGAGTAATATCTCCCGGAGCCTGTTTGCCTACAGATTCCATCAGGCCGATGCTATCGTTATCGCCTACCAAAATCAGCGCGCCGGGAATAAACTCACCATCTACGGCAGCTTTCATCGCCCCGCGAATATCGCTAATCTCACTTTGATCGATGCCGAAAGTGGCGGGGTTGCCCATGGTGATGGAGCTGGGATTGATAAGTGGTGGATGACTATCGCTAGTGCTTACAAGAGTACCGCTGGTGGAGCAGGCTGTGGCCAAAACAGCTAGCGAACAGGCCAATAGATTCCTGCTTAAGTAGTTGAATTTCATTGAATGATCCTTTGAAGGTGTCTGTATAGAAAGAAAAGAAAAGAAAAGCCGAACCAAGCCAAGTAAGACAGAGCCGGGATGGAAGCCACCCCTGTAAAGCCGTGTTTAAATCTTCCGCCGATGTTAGCCGATTGCCTGGATGTGAACAACTTGCTTGAGGTGAATGGGTGCAGGTCTTCGAACTGTGTCGCCTAGTCGAAATCCCGAAGCAGGGACTGGCGAATATCATCAGCAACGGTATCGACACTATGCAGATAGTTCGGGTGTTCGCAGCTAACTGAGAAATTGCTGCCGGCTTTAGCCGCGGCAATCATTTCATCGCTGAATTCGAATCGCAAAAAGTGAACCGATGAGGTCTTTTCTTCCGTGGAGCGGGGCATGTCTTCGTTGGCAATGGGATAAACAGCTTCAAACCCTTCAACCTGAATAGAAATGGCGTCTTCGATTCCGATTAATTGCGAAAGGACAACTTTTCTTTCCTTTTCATCGGGATATTCCAGCATGAAAGTAACTTTGAGGTTTTTGCCATCGGGAATTAAAGGATTATAAGCATCCAGTTCTCCCAGTAAGTCCTCTTCATTGCTGATTTTTTCGGCCCTGATTAATTCCAGCACCTGATAGCGCATCACCATATAATCTTCGAAATGCAGGGTAGCATTAGGTCCCAATTTCAGACGGCGGGTCTTCTTATGTTCCATTATGGATTGTCTGGTCACCGGACGTTGGGCGTTATAGTCATCGATGGAGAGTAAGTCGCTGAGGCTAAGTTTTTTCATTTTCAGTTCGGGTGTCCTTCGCTTTCGTGATTCTCTGGATTAGTTTTTAATCGATTCCGTAAGCTATGCAAAGCAGGTCCAGTGGATGGATCGCTTTTTGCTCGCTATCGAGATTGTTTTCAATGTGTTTGCCGGCAATTGGGCAGTCGCTGCCAAAATAATCCGGTTGTTGCTGTTCGATTTGTTTAACTATTGGTCTGGCAATTTTGTTGGCAAATTTCAGGGTTTCGGATTTCACACCATAGGTGCCGTCATGTCCCGAGCATCGTTCGATATTCTTAACGGCGGTTTCTTCCACCAGCTCCAACACCTGTTTGGTTTTGGGGCCTATTCCCTGAACCCGCTGATGGCAGGCAACGTGGTAACTGATATTCCCCAATGGTTTCTCGAAATCGGTATTAAACTTTCCTTGCTTGTGAAGCTTAAAAAGGTATTCGAAAGGGTCGTGGAAGGCTTTCGCCACAGTCTGAACTTTCTCGTCATCGGGGTATAGCAGCGGTAATTCCTGCTTAAACATTAATACACAGGAGGGCACGGCGGCGACGATGTCATTTCCCGCCATTACCGTTTCATAAAGAGCGGGTATATTTTTGTCCTTGAGCATTTCAACAGTTTTAAGGTCTCCGAGTTCAAGCTTCGGCATTCCACAGCAGTGTTCTTTTGCCGCCAGATCTACATGAACATTGTTGTGCTTGAAAATCTTGATAACACTGTCGGCGAGCGTGGTCTCGTTGTAATTACAGTAGCAGGTGGTGAACAGGGTGACTCTTTTTTGTTCTTGGTCAGGACTTTCGGATGCCTTGCTCTTGGCGGGATCAAAAATCAACGCCGCATTTTGTTTGCGTGCTGGTTTGGAGCTGTATTCCGGTAATCGGGCATCCTTGTGAATGCCAAGAGCAGCGTCCAGTGCGGACCTTACTACACCAGTTTTATTGCCTACATTTACAAGTGTGTTCACAACCGGTGTGGATGCCACCTTTCCGATCATGTCGGTACTGGTAATAATGTTGTCCCGAAACTTGGTGTCACCTTTTTTGAACTTGATGGCTTTGGCTCGCAGCATCAGGTGTGGAAAGTCCACATTCCACTCATGGGGCGGCACATAGGGGCATTTGGTAAGGTAGCAAAGGTCGCAGAGATAACATTGGTCGACAACCTTGCCGTAATCGGCGACGTCGACACCATCTACTTCGAATGTTTCGGATTCGTCTACCAGATCGAACAAAACCGGAAATGCGTTGCAAAGGCTTACGCATCGACGACAACCATGACAAATGTCATACACTCTTTCCAGCTCTTTATTCAGATCTTTTTCGTCCCAAAACTTCGGGTCATTCTGATTTAGAGGGTGTCTTGTAGGCGCATCCAGTCCGCCTTCTCTACCGTGGTCAGCCATCAAGCAATTCCAGAGAAGTAAGTAGTCAGTTTGTGGTGATGAAAAAAACGGCTGCCACAGGAAAGGGGCAGCCGTTTCAGCTGATCTCTACCGATGACTAGTCGTCGAGAGAGTCCAGAGCCTTTTGAAAGCGATTGGCGTGTGAGCGCTCAGCCTTGGCCAGAGTCTCCATCCAGTCTGCGATTTCATCAAAGCCTTCATCGCGTGCGTCTTTAGCCATACCAGGATACATGTCAGTGTATTCATGGGTCTCACCGGCAACTGCAGATTTCAAATTGTCTGCTGTGCCACCGATAGGCATACCGGTGGCCGGATCGCCGGTTTCTTCAAGATATTCCAGGTGTCCATGGGCGTGCCCGGTTTCACCTTCAGCAGTAGAGCGGAAAAGGGCTGAAACGTCATTGTAACCTTCCACGTCAGCCTTCTGGGCAAAATAGAGGTAACGGCGATTAGCCTGTGATTCTCCCGCGAAAGCGGCCTTCAAATTGTCTTCAGTCTTTGAACCTTTCAATGACATTATTTTTCTCCTGTAGCATATGTCGTGAGCTCTTAATTCTGTTGTGCAGAATTCATTAACAAATCAGCTCACACTGGTTGATATTTTTACACCTTACGTTAATTCTCTTATCAAATCTAATTGGTTTTTTTAGATGTATTGATCGTTTTTTTCGATTAAGATTCCCGCATATGGTTCCCAGTCTTAAACAGCTCAAATACCTCTGCGCGGTTGCTCAACATCGGCATTTCAGTAAGGCTGCGGCTGCCTGTCACGTAACCCAGTCCACACTCAGTGCGGCTATTGCGGAGCTGGAATCCCAGCTGGGCGTGGTGATTTTCGAGCGCAGCAGGAAATCAGTGCTGATTACCCCGCTAGGGGAGAAATTATTGGTTCAGGCTCGTCAGATTCTGGGCGATGTGGAGGATTTTGTCAGTCTGGCCAAGGCCCATGACGAGGATCTGGCGGGGGAGTTGAGGCTAGGCGTCATACCCACCATCGGACCGTTTCTATTGCCTTCTATACTGTCGCGACTGCGCAAGAGTTATGGCAAGTTGAAGCTCTATCTAAAAGAGGAGATGAGTGCGCAGCTGGTGCAGCAGCTTCAACAGGGGCAGCTCGATGTGTTGATTCTAGCCCTGCCTTTCCCATTACCGGACATGGAGACGGTAAGTCTGTTCAAAGACGAATTTCTGTTATGCCTGCCGCCGGGGCACGCCCTGGAAAAGTATAAGCAAGTAAAGCAGCAGCAATTAAAAGGGGAAAGCATTCTGCTGCTGGAAGAAGGTCACTGCCTTCGGGACCACGCACTCGAAGCCTGTAAATTGGAAAATACCGAAACCGATCTGGTTTATCAGGGCACCAGTCTTCATACTCTGGTGCAAATGGTTGCCAATGGTTTGGGTATGACTCTGTTGCCGGCAATTGCTGTGGAAGGAGATGTGCTTGGCGACACTCAACTGCAGATTAAGCACTTCTCCAATGACAATGTTTCCAGAGAGATCGGTATGGCCTGGAGAAAGTCCGATCCGCGGCGCGATGATTACTTGCTGTTGGCGGCCTTTATTCGCGAGCAGTTAGAGAAAAAACTCATTGCCTACAGGTCTAAGGCTGTTAAGAAGGCGCGATCGAAATGAAAGTCTATGCACTTTCCGATATTCACGTTGACTATCCGGAGAATCTGCAATGGCTTTTATCCATCGATGATGAGCTCTATCAGCAGGATGTAATGATTCTCGCTGGTGATGTGTCAGACAATATTGACTTGCTTCGTCAGGTATTTGTTTCGCTTAAGTCCAAATTCAGGGAAGTGTTGTTTGTGCCGGGTAATCATGAACTGTGGGTGCACAACGATGAAGTGGACTGCTCTCTGCTTAAATTCGACCTCATACAATCTCTTTGCCGTGAGTTGGGGGTTAGGGATTCCCTGTTCGAACACGAAGAGATCAGTTTCGTACCCTTGCTGTCATGGTACGATTTTTCATTTGGTGAGCCCGATCGCCACCTGCGCAGGGCGTGGCGGGATTTCAAGGCTTGCAGTTGGCCGAATCATCTTCAGGATAGCCAGTCTATTAGCGAGCACTTTCTTGAGCAGAACATTCCCTTGCTGGATACCCGTAATCGTTTTGTAATCAGCTTTTCCCATTTCGTCCCAAGAATTGATGTTATGCCAGAGCGAATCCCCCTGGACAGGCGACGAGTGTATCCGGTGTTGGGGGCCAGTGATCTGGGTGATCAAATTGCCAGACTAAATCCGGATGTCCATGTGTATGGTCATAGCCATGTTAATCAGTCAATTACTCTCGATGATATTCATTTCGTTAACAATGCCTTCGCTTATCCCACGGAACAGCGAATAGCGCGAAAAAGGCTTCATTGTATTTTTGATCTCGACGAGGCCCGTAGCAATGCAGCTTGAGAGAAACGAAATTCATCTCTGGCAAATTGACCAAAACAGTTTTTCGCTGCAAGAGCTGGAGTCTGTCTGTCTGGCATGGCTGACTGATAATGAGCGGCAGAAATTACAACGCTATCAATTTGATGAGCATAGGAAGCAATTGCTGTCGGCTCGTTTTCTGCTACGAAACGTGTTGAGCAAGTATCAGACAGAGATTTCTCCCGGGAGGTGGCAGTTCTCAAGTAACGAGTATGGCAAGCCGGAAATATCCGCTGCTCAGCAACGCAATAATCTGTTTTTCAATCTCAGCCATTCCGGTGACAAGGTAGTGATGGCGTTGGCGAAGCAGCCCGATGTTGGTGTCGATATCGAATATTCTGGGAAGAGCCGGCGGGTTAAAAAAATCGCCAGTCGGTATTTCTCCTCAATAGAGACCAGCTCCCTGTTAGCGCTACCGAAGACGCAGTGGCTTGATCGCTTTTATGATCTGTGGACATTAAAGGAAGCTTATATAAAGGCCTGTGGAATGGGGCTGGCTATTCCTCTCGGGGATTTCAGTTACTCAATCGAAGAAGAGAGGTTGGGAATCGACTTCGCCGAATCGAGAGACGACAATGCGGATAGCTGGCAATTTTGGCAGCTTGATGCAGGAGATGACTATAAATTATCACTGGCACTAAACAGCGCAGTGTCAGACGACGCCATAGAAAAGCTGGAGTTTCGGGAATTATCTAGACCCGATTCTAGCTCTGGATCCATGCCGAAATCTGAATCAGAGTTATTAGTACGGCAACTTGATCCCAGAGTTCTGCGTAGCAAAATCAGATAAGGGATTTTAAAGCATCATTCCTCATCAGCTTCGTCTTCAATAAACTCCTTTTCGGGTTCCTTTATTTCACGCATATTTACCGTGCGGATTACATTGTCCTTAATCTGGACAATCTCGGCATAGTAGCCACCAATCTCGATTCCCACTGATGACTCGGGTATAGATTGCAATGATTCGGTAAGTAATCCGTTTAATGTCTTTGCGCCGCTGCTGTCCAGGTTCCAGGATAAGGTGCGATTAATTTCCCGAATACTTGTTGATCCGTCGATTACAAAACTGCCATCTGACTGAGCATGAATATCTTTGCTGTTGGCGGCAAGATCGGTGGTGAATTCGCCAACAATTTCTTCGAGAATGTCTTCCAGCGTTACAATGCCTTTTACTGCACCATACTCATCCACCACTACTGCCATGCGCAACTTCTTCTTTTGAAAATTAAACAGCTGGGTATGTAGAGGGGTGCTCTCGGGTATGAAATAAGGCTCAGTGGTTTCCTGGATTATTACCGCCTTGTTTAGGGTTTCGACCTGGATTAGTTTGCCGGCGCTGCGCATGTGTAATATGCCAACGATCCTGTCGATGCTTTTTTTGTACAAAGGGATGCGGGTGTGTTGGCTATTGCTTATCTGATTTAGAATTTCATCCATGCCATCTTCGATATCGATACCGACGATGTCATTTCGCGGCACCAAAATATCGTTTACCGTAACATGCTCAAGATCAAGAATGTTAAGCAACATGCCGTGTCTTCTCTGGGGCATACGTTCGCCAGATTCATAAACAACAGTGCGTAATTCTTCCGGAGAAAGTTGCTGGTGGCTGTCGTTGGATTCCGACTTAAAGCCCAGCATGCGAACCAGAAAGTTGGAAACGATATTTACCATCCATACAACCGGGTAGAGAACCTTCAGCAAAATTATTAGTAATATGCTCGACGGGTAGGCGATTTTTTCGGGATAGAGGGCGGCAATGGTTTTGGGTGTCACTTCAGCAAAGATAAGAACTATCAAAGTTAATATGACAGCTGTTAGCAAGGGTGCCGGGTCTCCAAACAGGTTTATGGCGATGGATGTGGCTATGGAGGCGGCGAGGAAATTAACAAAGTTATTACCAATCAGGATGACGCCGATTAGTTTGTCCGGCGTCTCCAGTAGCTTACTGGCACGACTCGCACCCGGATGTCTGTTTCGCTTCAGGTGTTTGATTCGATAGCGATTGAGACTCATCATTCCTGTTTCCGAGCTTGAGAAATAAGCGGAAGCAATAATGAGCAGCACGAAAGATACGAGCAGCATGGTTAACGAAGAGTCGTCAGCGTTCATGTCTGAGAGCTTGCAGCCGTCCCTGATTCGTTAATGAGAATAATTGTGAGCATTTAATATAGGCTGGCCTGGTACGATCAGGCCAGTATGTATTCCAGAGCTATCTTGGAACCGTAAAAGCCGATAATCAGCAATCCGAAACCGATTAAGGTTCCTTTAATAGCTGTCTGCCCGCGCCAACCTAATTGATGTCGCCCCCCTAGCAATACGGCAAATACTATCCACGCCAGTATGGAGAAGAAAGTTTTGTGTATAACGCCGTCTATGCCCCAGATGTCTTCGATAAATAAAAGTCCAGCGATAATGCCCAGACTTAGTAAGATTTGCCCAACCCAGAGAAGTTCAAACAGAAAACTCTCCATGTCCTGAAGAGGAGGGAACTTGTTTAGTAGCCCTCCAGGGCGTCCGTGTTTGAGTTGGTGGTTCTGGTAAGCGAGAAATCCTGACTGTAATGCGGCTATGGTGATAAAACTATATGCCAGAATGGAAACGAGTACGTGACTGGCTAATCCGCTATCCATGTTAATGGGCACTGAATCGCTGTTTACGCTAAGAGAAGCAATGATGGTGATGATGGCCAGCGGGAACAAACCTAGGAATAGATTTTCCAGTGGCTTACGCATACTGCTTATCAGTACCAACAGTGATATGGAAGCGGTTATAAGAGTGCTTGTCTCGAATAGGCCAAAATGGAAGCCGTCGGCGGTTTTGATTACTCCCCAGGCACTCAAACCGTGAGCAAGAACTGCGAGTATGCCAAAGCTGAAAACCAGATTGCGGTTTTTAGATAGGCTTTCATTTTTTCCGGACGAGAGGCTGCTGCCCTGAATGATTGATCCAGCGAGGTAAAAAAAGACGGCAAACAGGCCGGAAATGATAGTTATTGGCATGATGTTTAATCGGTGCTTGTGCTCTGGACAGCTTAAAGAATAGCAAAAGGAAAGTGTCGCATATGTGAACATGTGGTTGAAGTTCTTTTTTATCCCGGAAACTATTGGCTATAATGCAGTGCTTACATATTAAGAGGCTTTGGAAGCCGTTAGCTTTCAGTATTGCCTCCCGGTGATCACAAAACAGCAGTTACCAGCAAGCAGCGAAAAGGCGACAAATCAGTGTTTGATAATCTCAGCGAAAGACTCTCCGGTACCTTTAGAAAGCTAACCGGAAAGGCGGTTTTAACCGAAAGCAATATCCAGGAAGCCCTGCGAGAAGTTCGCCGCGCGTTATTGGAGGCTGATGTTGCCTTGCCGGTGGTTAAGGATTTCGTCGATCGAATAAGCCTGCGGGCAGTTGGTCAGGAAGTTTCCAAGAGTCTGTCTCCGGGCCAGGCATTCATCAAGATTGTCCAGGCGGAATTGGAAAACTTGATGGGTTCGGCAAATGCCGAGTTGAACCTAAAAACCACTCCTCCTGCTGTAATACTGATGGCTGGTCTGCAGGGTGCTGGTAAGACAACCAGTGTGGGCAAGTTGTCCCGCTGGCTAAAACAGCAAGCCAAGAAATCGATAATGGTGGTAAGTGCCGATGTCTACAGACCCGCGGCTATTCAGCAGTTGCAGACTCTGGCGAAGGAAGTGGATGTCGAATTTTTCGCCAGCGATGAGAGTCAGGCCCCCCAGCAGATCGCAGCTGCAGCGCTGGCCGAGGCCAAGCGCAAGTTCGTCGATGTGTTGATCGTAGATACCGCCGGACGATTGGCTATCGACGAGCAAATGATGGACGAGATTAAGCAGTTGCATGAGCTGCTAAACCCGGTTGAAACACTTTTTGTGGTTGATGCCATGACCGGTCAGGATGCGGCCAATACAGCAAAGGCATTTAATGACACATTGGCGCTGACTGGTGTGATTTTGACCAAGGCAGACGGTGATGCAAGGGGCGGGGCGGCGCTTTCGGTGCGACACATCACCGGAAAGCCCATTAAATTCATCGGTGTTGGCGAAAAAATCGACGAACTGGAGCCTTTTTATCCAGATCGTATCGCCTCTCGAATCCTCGGCATGGGAGATATGCTGTCCCTGATTGAGGAGGCCGAACGTAAGGTAGACAAGGTCAAAGCCGAGAAGCTGGCGAAGAAGATAAAGAAGGGCAAGGGCTTCGATCTTGAAGACTTTAAGGAGCAGTTGAAGCAGATGCAGAATATGGGCGGTGTGAGCAGCATCGTTGACAAGATGCCAGGTATGGGCGCTTTGCCCCCCGGTGCCGCCAGTCAGGTTGATGACTCCCAATTCTGCCGCATGGAAGCGATTATTAATTCCATGACCATGCGTGAGCGCCATAACCCGGACATGCTCAATGGTTCCCGTAAACGCCGCATAACTCAGGGTTCGGGTACCCAGATTCAGGACCTGAATCGTCTACTGAAGCAGCATAAGCAGATGCAAAAAGTAATGAAGAAGATGAAGGGCGGGAATCTCGCCAATATGATGCGCGGGCTCGGAGGCAACATGCCGGGGCCTGGTGGTTTTCCTGGCGGCGGCGGAGGCAATTTCCCGCGTTTTTAATGGAATAATGACGATCCGTCAGGGCTTGCTATTCGACGCCCTGCAAACTTGCCGTGAAGCCGCGAAAATACTACCTTGCGGTGCTTCCAATCGCGGCTCAATTAACATAGAATACCCGCCTTTTTATCTGGGCAGATCTTCCTTGGGCGTAAGAATCGTCTAAGTTCTTGTAAACCCTAACAATTTGAACTAACAGGAATTACTTATGGTCACGATTCGATTGTCTCGTGGTGGTGCCAAGAAGCGACCTTTCTACCACATTACAGTGGCAGACAGCCGCAGGTCCCGTGATGGCCGTTTTATTGAGCGCATTGGCTTTTTTAATCCTCGCGCAACTGGTCAGGAAGAACGCCTGCGTCTGGATACGGATCGCATGGCTTACTGGCAATCTCAGGGTGCGCAGTTGAGCCCTCGCGTTGCTACTCTGGCTAAGGGCGCAGCTGCGACTCCTGGCACAGAGGCTTAATTGATTTCGATAAATGGTTGCGATGAGTCGTAACCGCATCTCGGAAGGTAAGTCGCTAGTGCTCGGCCGGATAGGCAAGGTACATGGCATCAAAGGTTGGTTGAAGCTGATTTCGTTTACTTCACCAGCTGAAAATATTCTCTACTATACTCAGCTTCAGGCAGAGATAGCCGGAGTGAAGGTAATACTGGAGATCGATGAATTCCGTCAACAGGCTAACGGTTTGTTGGTACATTTCAAGGGATACGATAACCCGGAAGAATCCCGAAACCTCACGGGACTGGAATTAGCCGTCGAGAGTGAGGAGTTGCCGGAACTGCAGACTGGCGAGTATTACTGGCACCAACTCCAGGGAATGAAAGTTGAAAACCAGCAGGCTGAATTATTCGGCCGGGTGGTACAGGTTTTGGAAACCGGCGCCAACGATGTATTGGTTGTGAGGCCGGACATGGCTGATGAGGCCAATGTCGATGACAGGGAAAGACTAATCCCGTTTCTGACAGATTCGGTGATAAAGAAAGTTAATCTCGGTGAGGGCGTAATCACCGTTGATTGGGACGCAGACTTTCTGGAATGAGTCCGGTAATAACAAAGCAAGGCGAGGCGATGTCGATGCAGATTGGTATAGTCACGCTGTTTCCGGAGATGTTCTCGGCGATTAGCGACTACGGAATTAGCAGTCGTGCAGTAAGGTCGGGTTTGGTGAAGCTGGATTATTTTAATCCCCGTGACTTTACTACTGACAAACATCGTACAGTGGATGACAAGCCGTTTGGCGGTGGTCCTGGCATGTTGATGAAAACCGAGCCGCTGTGCAAGGCAATCGATGCCGCGAAAACCACCGTAGCCGGTGAAGCTGACACCAGTGTGATTTATCTTTCACCCCAGGGTCGCAAGATTGATCAGCAGGCAGTTATAGAATTAGCAAAGCGCGATAGCATGGTAATGATATGCGGTCGTTATCAGGGCATCGATAATCGGGTGCTCGAGCAGGAAGTTGATGAAGAGTGGTCGTTGGGTGATTTTGTCATCAGCGGCGGAGAGATCGCGGCGATGGCCTTGATTGACTCTATTATCCGCTTCCAGCCAGGAGCCCTTGGTGACGAGGACTCCGCCCAGCAAGACAGTTTTTCAAACGGGCTTTTACACAGTCCTGAATATACCCGGCCACAGAGCTTTGCCGGGCAGGATGTACCGAGAGTCCTGTTAAGCGGCGACCATGAAGCGATACGTAAATGGCGTTTGCAACAGAGTTTGGGAATGACCTGGCTTAAGCGACCGGATTTACTGGAAGCGATTGAGCTGGATACGGAGCAGCAGAATCTGCTTGAAGAGTTTAAAAGGAATCATTCAGACTGATTGAGACCTTTGGGTGATAATGAAGTAAGTCGTGTTAAAGAGAATTTAATTATTGGCTCACGCCAACAAGCATGAGTTAGGAGCAAGTGAGATGAGCAAGAACAAAATTATCCAGCAGATTGAAGACGGACAAATGTCCAAGGAACTGCCGGACTTCGGACCTGGTGACACTGTAATTGTACAGGTGAAGATTAAGGAAGGTGACCGTGAAAGATTGCAGGCATTTGAAGGTGTTGTAATCGGCGTTCGCAGCAGAGGTCTTAACTCTTCTTTTACTGTTCGCAAGATTTCTCACGGTGTTGGTGTCGAAAGAACTTTCCAGACTTACAGCCCGCTGGTTGACAGCGTTGAGCTAAAGCGTCGTGGTGATGTGCGTCAGGCCAAACTGTATTACTTGCGTGAATTGACCGGTCGAGCTGCTCGAATTTCCGAGAAGCTGGATAAGAAATCTGGTTAATCCTGAACTGCCTGCTGTTCGTGGGTATGTTGGGACAGGTCAAGAATACTAAATGGGAAGTCTGCTCAGCAGTCTTCCCATTTTTGTTTGACCACCCTCTATGTGTTTACATTTTTCCGTTTTAAATTGTAAGAAACCATGGGTTTGAGACTGCTGACGGAAAAGGTTTTGCTGTTTTCCGGTCTTATAAGGCTAATAGCGGGTTTTCAGTGTCAGCCGGTTTGAGATAGCGGATCAAATGCTATAACCTGAGGGCATTCAATAGCTTGACTGAAAAGAGTATCGGTTAATCGGTTAATAGGTCGATAGGCTAACAGGTCAATAGGCCCATAAAGAGTAGCCGTGAATTAATACCCGAATTAATAGAGGGTTGGAGATCAAAGATGAATTCAATTATGCAGCGACTGGTGACTTTTTCAGGAACATTCATAGCAGTGTTCTTCTTTACAGTTTCATCTGCGCAGGAAGTTTCCCAGGAGCTGATGGAAAAGTTGTCTGCATCTATTGTCCTTGCCTCACAGGGGCAGCTACAGATTGACAGCGTGAAAGTAACACCTCTGCCTGATATTTATGAAGTTGAGCTAAGTACCGGTGAAATTCTTTACAGTCACTCTTCCGGGGATTATCTATTTGCCGGTGATATGTATCGGACAGAAACAACTGGCCTTATTAATCTGTCTTCCGATACTCGCCAGATGCGCAATCTTGAGAAAGTGGCAGCTATTCCTGAAGACGAAATGATCATCTACACCCCCGATGAAATCAGAGCAAGCATCACTGTATTTACCGATGTTGATTGCACGTACTGCCGTGCCTTGCATAGGGAGATTGAGGATCTATTAGAGATGGGGATTCAGGTTCGATATATGGCCTATCCAAGAGGCGGTATGGAAGCCGGCTCCTATGACAAGATGATTTCAGTTTGGTGCTCTGATGACCGCCACAAATCTCTCTCTCAAGCCAAGAACGGGCAAAATCTTCCGGCACGAGATTGTGAAACGCCTATTCTCGACCACTATGACCTGGGTAACCAGTTAGGTATCACTGGAACACCGGCTCTGGTATTTCCTGATGGCCGAGTGATTCCCGGTTACGTGGAAGCGCCCCGCCTGGCAGCCCTTTTGGGTCTGGAATAAAAGCCGGTCCGGATTGGCACGCCAAACCAGCAGCTTTTGGACAGTAGGCATTCATTGCCTGAAAGTACGGACCCGCTTCCCATTGTCTGTGCTCCGTGAGCTTAGGTTTTTCCTCTCTTAATATTAAGCTCCGATATATAACCCCAAATATAAAATTCCATAGCGGGTTCTGAATCTGGATGCTTTTCCAGTATAATTCCCGGCTAGTACGAAATGATGAAGCAGTTAGTAATTCGAGGAAGTAGATTGAAAAACGAGCCAAACAAGATGATTAGAGTGGGCATTTGTGGTCTGGGAACCGTAGGTGGCGGCACCTTATCGCTTCTGCAAAAGAATAAGGCAGAAATCGATGCAAAACTGGGTTGTTCTATTGAAGTGACTTGCGTTGCCACTCGCACACTAAGGCCTGAAGTGATTGAGGCTTTCGCCGGTGCCGGAACAGACCTGTTTAGTGTAGTAAATGATCCGGACGTTGATGTGGTGGTGGAAACCATCGGTGGATTTGACCCGGCATTCGACCTTCTTCAGACTGCGCTTGAAAACGGCAAGCATGTAGTAACCGCGAATAAAGCCCTAATCGCCGAGCGTGGCAATGAATTATTTGCCATCGCCCGGGCCAACGGTGTAACCCTGGCCTATGAAAGTGCCGTAGCCGGTGGTATTCCGATTATCAAGGCATTGAGAGAAGGGCTCGCTGCTAACCAGATCGATAGTCTGGCGGGTATTATTAATGGTACCGGCAATTTCATTCTCAGCGAAATGACTGAAAACCAAAGCCTGTTTGCAGGCGTGCTGAAGCAGGCCCAGGATTTGGGGTACGCGGAAGCAGACCCGGCGTTTGATATCGAAGGTACCGACGCCGCCCATAAACTGACTATTATGGCGTCAATCGCTTTCGGCATCGATCTGCAATTTGAAAAGACTTACACCGAAGGCATAAGTCATATCGAACCAGAGGATATTGCCTATGCTAGTGAATTGGGTTGTGTCATCAAGCATCTGGGTATAGCGCGTAAATCAGAGAAGGGTGTAGAGGTGCGAGTGCATCCAGCCTTGATCGCGAAATCACGTTTGCTGGCCAGTGTGAATGGAGTTGGAAATGCCATCTTAGTGCACGGCAACGAAGTCGGTTCCACACTGTACAGCGGTCCAGGAGCGGGAGCGGGTGCAACAGCGTCGGCCGTAGTTGCAGACCTGATTGATATAGCAAGACAGGTTCGTTCAGGTGCAGTAATGCCATTTGTCCCAGCGCTTGGTTTTCATCAGGTGAAGCAGGGACTTAAAGTTGTTTCCATAGAGGAGATCGAATCCGAATATTATCTGCGTATTCAGGTTAGGGACGTAGTTGGGGTGCTGGCGGGAATTTCCCGCATTCTGGAAGAGAGCGATATTAGTATTGAGGCCGTTATCCAGAAAGAAGCAGCAGGTGACTCTGCATCGATTGTCATCCTCACCCATTCGGCAATTGAAAGTGAGCTCAATGCAGCGATTGTTAATATAGAAGCAATGGATGAGGTGTCTGGCGCGGTCAAGCGTATTCGCGTTGCAGGATTTGAGGACTAGGACAGTGAAATACATCAGTACCAGAGGGGGCTGCCCCGAACAGAATTTCGAGCAAGTATTGCTGACAGGCATGGCGCCCGATGGCGGTCTTTATGTTCCCGCGAATCTGCCCCAATACAGTATTGAAGAGATCAACTCATGGAAATCACTAAGTTATCCTGAGCTGGCCATGAAGGTTGTTGCGCCATTCGTTAATGGCGAAATACCCGATGCCGAACTGCGGCGTATCATCGAAGAAAGCTATAGTGAATTCGATCATGATGAAGTTGCTCCGCTAACAAACCTTGGTGAAAACGGGTACCTGCTGGAGCTATACCATGGTCCAACACTGGCATTTAAAGACTTTGCCTTACAGGTATTAGGCCGTCTGCTGGACTACGTGCTGAATAAAAATGACCAGAGAGTGGTAATCCTTGGTGCAACATCCGGCGATACCGGTTCCGCAGCGCTGGAAGGATGTCGTCATTCAGACCATGTAGATATATTCATTCTTCACCCTCATAAACGGGTTTCGGAAGTGCAGCGCCGACAGATGACAACTGTTAAGGGCGATAATGTTTTTAATCTGGCGGTAGAAGGAAACTTTGATGATTGCCAGAGTATTGTGAAAGCTGCTTTTGCCGACCAGTCTTTCTTGCCGGAAAATCGTCAACTGGTTGCGGTTAATTCAATTAACTGGGCCCGCATCATGATGCAGATTGTTTATTATTTTTCAGCTGCATTAAAAGTTGGTGGTCCGGAAAACAAAGTGTCTTTCTCTGTACCAACTGGAAACTTCGGTGATATTTTTGCCGGCTACCTTGCCAAGAATATGGGCCTGCCCATAGAGCAGCTGATAGTTGCCACAAACAAGAATGACATCCTTCACCGCTTTATCAGTAGTAACGAATATTCCACCACTAATCTGAGCCACACCTACTCACCGAGTATGGATATTCTGGTATCCAGTAATTTTGAGCGCTATCTGTTCGATCTATTTGATCGTGATGGTAAGGCGCTAGCAGAATTTATGGCCCGTCTTGGTAAAGAAGCACTGCATGTAAATGATGGACAATTTTCCCGAGTACAGTCTTGTTTCGATAGCGCCAGCGTCGATGATGAGCAAACCTGTGAGCTAATCGCAGAGGAAATGAGGCAGCGTGGTAAATTGCTGGATCCACATACGGCGGTAGGGGTTAAGGCTGCTCGAGACTGCAATCACAATGCTGATATACCCATGATTACTCTGGCTACGGCGCATCCAGCCAAGTTTTCAGATGCTATCTCCGCTGCCGGGCTGGACTCTCCGCAGCTGCCTCCTCATTTGAAGGATCTTTTTGACAGGGATGAGCACTACAGCGTGGTAAATAATTCTCTTGATGAGGTTTGTGAATTCGTCGCCAGCCATTCACGGAAATAGCCTGACAATGTCTGCTCTCGTTCATCGTAGAACA